>OCTW011609354.1_pt1 | contig 92226 bp, 83 predicted proteins | sample 1539671 | NCBI WGS metagenome assembly OCTW01 (sample SAMN02144230, study PRJEB22623) | gut metagenome | biome: sheep rumen | host: Ovis aries | place: New Zealand | reverse complement strand
GACCTTCCAGACGACGTGAAGAACCTCACCCTGACCGAAACCCAGATTAGGTTCTCGTTCTACCGATATGTGCAGATGGCTGTATGGGGCCCGATTACCTATCCGCAGAACTGGCCTTACTACCATTGGGGTATGCTTAGCCACAACTCATGTCCAGAAGCAGTTAAGACCGCATTGGTCAGCTACTTGAAGACATCTGGTTTCGCTTGCGATGTCAGCGGCAACTATGCAACCTCGGCATTCCTCAGCTATTGCCTGCGTACTGGAATGTATTATCATCTCGGCTACGCAAAACCGATTTCAATGGTCCCTCTCAAAGGCGACAGGTATATACTTAACGGACAGGTAACCACTGTACAGAAGAACTCTACAAGGTCGATTACGGTAGAGGGAGTTCCTCGTGACGAAAGGCTTGCCAACCAGTATTTTACTTACATTGCAGACATTCTTTCCCGACTGACTTACGGCACGAACCCAGAGTCCCTTGATATGGATATGAGAAAGCGTCGTTGCGACGAGGCAAACCTAATCTATAAATATGTCGGGTTCCGTGCCCCTGAATACGGTACAGACCTGTCACGCATAGATAATAGATGCAAGCGCATCAACATGATTTCCAGAAACCTGAAAGGACTCTTCAATGCAAGGATTCTTGTACACGAGAATGTCGCATCAAGTTTGCCGCCAGCAACCGACGTAACGATTGACAACAAGGCAACAGAAGGCGAAATGTCAACAAGGACGAAGAACGTGATTACATACCTTGCCCGTCTTGCTGGTGTGAAATACGTGATGGTGACATCGCTTTACCGAAGCCCAGAGAAGCAGGCGACAATCATGTTCAACAGCATGCAGAAAACTGGCCAGCCTACTGTTGCCTACGGTTCAAGGGGACGTGCTGTCAACGACGAGTACGCACGAATTTGGTACAAGTTCTACGGAAAGGGTGATGACGGTCTCGAACCAAAGATTTCAAAGGACGGTTCTATCGTTACCGACAAATTCGGTAAGCCTGTCTATGTGCAGAAATATGCCAAGGAGCCGTTCCCGCCTAATTCAGCAGGTGCTAAGGCGGCATTGAACGCAATGATAGCGAAGTGCAAGTCGTTCGGTTATGATACGCCAGTATCTAACCATACGAAGGACCCAGAAATTTCTCAATGTGTCGATATTGCAACCAGCGTCTGCTATGCAAAGTTCCCGAAAGTTACGGAAGCCCAGATGAAGAAGTTCTCCTCTATCTGCTACATGTCTTCCGAACCATACAAGAACACGCCGAACGGAAAACAGGATAATTCCTACCAGACTCTGTTGATGGATTATTACGCTCCGCAGGGATTTGGACCGAAAGAAGTTGACCCGTGCATCCACTTGGAAATCAGCCAGAAAGATACGAAACTTTCGATGTTCGATTCAGAGAACATGGACTTGACTCAACTACTGCCGACAATCGAAGTTGGTCTGGATAACACCAACCTTACTGACGACAGCAACTGGGACAACGCTTACGCCAAGGACCATAACGACAAGCTTAACGCTTCCTAGGCGCACCGTACTTCATATTCAACATCATGATTCCAGCTTCGGCACTGTATGTGTGGGCCATGATAAATTCAGGGTCTACATAGCCGTCTGGTGTCATCTTGAATTCGGAGCAGTTTAGAACAGCTTCGTTGATGTCCTTGACCTTGCCACCGTAGTCGATAGAGTTCGGGTTGTCATTGCGGAATTTCGACCAGTCGAACCATTTGAAACCCATATTCATCACTGTACGAAGGTCGTCGATTCCAGCTTCGTCAGCATCGAATATGATGACCCCGTTTTCCTTGTATTCCTTGAAGTTAGGGTCCGCTTCGACAAAGCTCTTGAAATGTTTCAATCCACCAACAGCAACGGAGTTCTTGATAAAGGTCGAGTCGATTGCACCTTCAAGCATAAAGAACGGCTTGTTGAAATGGAGAAAATCTCCATTGTACAACTCACGCTTAGCGCCAGCATAGTTTCGATAACGCATCTTCGATTTATTGGTCAAATCTCGGGCATCAAACTGAACCCATGAGCCACCAAAACGGTAGTATGGGATAATAAGACGGTTTCCGTACTCGTTGCCAGTAGGAAGACCATACGCATTCAACTTCAATGTTCCATCAGGGTTCTTATCCAAGAAGCGCTTGTCCTTCTTGCATACAAACCACTGCTTGTACACCTTTTCCCTTATCTGACGTTTCTTGCAGAAAGCAATAGCCGTCTGAACATCAGGGTCATTTTCTTCTTCGAGGGAGACAAGTTCTCCATCCTTGAATTGATACGCCCCCTCGACATACACACGCTTGTGCCTTTCCTGTGAACCCTTTCCTCCATTCACCGTGTTGTAGAACAGAAGACGCCTGAAAATGTCAGGATAAGATTCCTGAAACTCCCACATGACATTGTGCGCAGGCCTGCACTTGTAACAGACGAAGTTCCATGTATCCTTGTATACATATGCTTTTCGCTCTGGTTTTACGAACTTGCTCTTAGGCAGTTCGCCACAATACGGGCAGACAAAGTTAAATGAGTTAAATTCTTCAACCAGTTCATATTGGTCGAAGGCCTCATGCACTGCGGCTTCCATATCTGAATTAGGAATGTCACGAAAATCAGCCATTACGCAAAGTAGTCCACGTTAGAAACAATTTTCACGCTAAATTCGGACGTTGCCACGACGACGTTAATCTCACTTCTCGGAGCGTCCTTTTCCTTACTTGTTGGGTCAAGAAGGGCGCCTGGTTTGACGATATAACCCTTCATTGTCATAAGGTCATTTGCTGAGTTCTTAAAGCGGCGAAGCTCGATGTTAACATCGCCACCAATGGTGTCCATAAAACGGAGAGAACCAGACGGGAACAATCTCTGCTTTCCATTAGCAAAAGCATCAAGGCACTGGGCATCATCTTCCACGAAGAAGCAATGCTCATCAATCTTTCTCGTAATTTGCTGCGTTCCGCTACCCTTGATGATGATTCGGCATTCCAGTTCTGGACTAACCGTAAAGGAAAGCGCCTTACAGGTCGAAATCAACTTGATGTCCTTGACGATGCTATGAAGAATGTCCTCATTGAAACCAAGACGGGCGACCAGAGCCAACTGCTCGTTAAAAATCTTCATGTATTTCTTGTCCGCATACACAGAGTCGTCAGCAACGCCGATACGAGCATCCTTTTCCTTTCCAGTAAAGATAATGTTATCGTATTCAAGACCACGAATGGTTCGTTCACGAGCCACCTTGATTTCACACTTAGGAAATCCAGTCGCATCGGCATACTTGATGAAATCTGGAAGTGACGAAATCTGCAGACGAGGTTCATCAAAAGCAATGTCGTTTTCAGTTGCAACAACATGAATCATCGCACTGTCGCAAATACCGTTGAAATAGTATTTGCCCGTATACTGACCATCGCTGCCCTTGCCCTTGAAGATAAGGCCAGCCTTCATTTTCATCATCGAGTTAATCGTCTTTATTACATTGAAGTATTCTTGACTCATGCGAACGACGCCCATTTTAAACCTCTCTATTTGGAACACAGATTTCTTTAATAATACAATATAGTACAAGATTGTTTATTTGGCAAGGGAAATAAAAAAGGCCAGCTTTAAGCTGGCCCATAGACTAGAAGATTACCTTTCGCTTATACCTGTTGTTTGAACAGAGAGCAACCTGTTTACCTTCCTTGGTTTCAGCGAAAACGACAGAACTTTCATGTACACAGCCGATAAGGATGTTAAGCAGGTGGCACTTGATGGCAAACGGCTTGAACTGTTTAGCTTCGCCAACTGAAATCATTTTGAAGATTTCACCATACTTTTCCTTCCAAGTAATACCAACATTGCAAGGTCCGATGTATTCAAACGAAAGCTCGTCTTCCTTGTTCGTAGCGGCAAGGCTTTCACACAGTTTCGGGATTGCTTCATCGAATGCCGTACCTGGGGTAATGAACTTGGTTTCACCATCCTTGAAGACGAGAGTTTCGTACTTGCACGGTTCAACCTTAGCAACTACGGTGATAGTTCCGTCGCTTGCGGAAATGCTGCTGGTTTTCTCGTCGTAGTCAATCGTAACACTTCCCGTTCCAATGAAAGACAGAAGCTTCATCGTAGACTTGCTTACATTGAAGGAGAAGTTCGGGTCGCTCTTGGAGTTTCCAAGATTACTCATGTTGTAGCGAGTAACTACGGACATTTTGTCATTTCCGACACGGAACGATACAACGCCAGACTTTCGGCAGATGTCAACATCGTTGAAGTAGTCGCTAAGACTGAACAACTCAACCATGTCGCTCTGTTCCATTCTGAACGTTGCACTTGATTCACCGAAGACAGCTTCCTCAAACGGTTCCACATTAGCCATTTCGGCTTCATAGGAGAACATCGGTTCAGGTTCTTCGTATGTAGCAGGTACACCATCCTCGCCCTCATCCTTTTCGGAATCAAGCTGCGGGACATCTGGTTTCTTCAAATAACCAGCGATGTGGACAGTGTCTTCCTGCCTCATAAACGCAATCTGCTCACTGTTGATGCACGTATTAAGAGCCTTGCCCAAGAATCGTGCATTGAAGTAGAATTCTGAACGGTCATCAAAGTCAGACGTATCGTACTCACCTTTCCAAATAGGCGCCTTGATTTTTAGACCGCATTTCAAGGTGAAATACACCTCGCCATCGCCAACGACAACCTTCACTGGCTCATCGGCGTTTTCCACACCAGAAATGAGAGAAGCTGCATAACGCAGTGCAGGGGAATTTGTATCAAAAAGTATCATAAGACTTCCATCAGTTTACTTTCGTTATTAAAATACATTATTCCATTAAAAAAAGGCGTGTCTTTCGACACGCCCTTGAAGAAATCACCAACCGATTAGAACGGGAGGTCATCGTCAGGGAAACCTGCGGCATTCGGAGTCGGAGCTGCTGCTTGCATCTGTGGCTGAGCTTGCGGAGCAAACTGTGCCTGCGGCTGTGCAAACTGCGGTTGAGGCTGTGCAAACTGCGGTTGAGCCTGAACCTGCGGCTGTACAACAGGACGAGCTGCAACAGTCGGTTGTGCAATCGGTTGAGCCTGAACCTGCGGTTGAGCAATCGGCTGAGCAACAGGCTGTGGCTGTGCAAACGTCGGCTGCGGCTGTGCAAACTGCGGTTGTACCTGAGGAGCCATCTGAGCTGCAAACTGCGGATTAACCTGCGGTGCTGGCTGAGCAACTGGCTGGCCCATTCCAGCCAAAGACGGCTGTACAGGAGCGGCCTGCGGTGCAGGTTGTGTCGGCTGGTTAATTACAGGAGGATTGGTGTACTGAGCCTGCGGAGCTGCCTGTTGCGGCTGAGTGTTACCAAGGAATGCAGAACCAGGCATACGAGCCATAGCAGGGTTCGCTCTGGCTGCAGGAGCTTCCTTATTCGGGGTTACATCAGCAGAATTGTCATACGAAGCGCTTCCAGTCTGTTCTGCCAACCATTCGTTAAGCATCTTCTGAGCTTCGGCATAACTCGCAGGAAGGTCTTCTCTCTGGAATTCGTCGAGGTCAACACACTGGTTCAGGTAGGCCAAGATTTCCGCATCAGTTGCTGCCAAATCACTCGGAGCGTCAACAAACTTGCTGGCATCGTATGTGTTAATAGCCTTTCCGTTAATGATGTTTCCAGATTCCTGACACGTAACAATGAAGTCACGGCCACCACGAACCTGTTCGGGGAAGAAACGTGTTGCATTCTTGAGTTCCAATTCATTCGGAACATACACTGCACCTTTCTTACGACCTTCCTTGGTGTTTTCCCATCTCCTCTTTGCTACGACTTCTGGTTCACGAGGATAGTCGAGAGTGTTGTTAACCTTCACGGAGTGTTCCCAGAGTTTCACCTGGTTGTTAAACTCTGAATGAACCGTATCCTGACGGATAAGTGTGTTAGCAACATAGCTCGTGCTAGCAGCGTTACCTTCATTAACCTTCACTTCTTCTGCGGCAATTGCATCACCAGCATCAGCCAATGGTTTAAGCTTGTGGTAACGTTCAGTCTTCCAGTCGCAGTACGGGCAGATTCCCTTGTAAAAGTCAGGAGCGTCAGAAAGTGTCCTCAAACATTTGAAGTATTTCTTAGGGCCCTTACCAATACGGAGATAGTGAACCACAATCTTGCGGAATGGAGAGGGGTTTTTATCCCATACCAGATTACCCTGTGCATCACGCTTCACACTCGGAAGAATACGCACCTGGGCGGAATAATATTTGTGGGTATCGTCCAACCTTGTTTTCCATACACGCTCATCAACTTTGCGTTCGGGTTCGGTGGACTGGGAAGGCGGCAAAGAAGCCGCAGTTGGAACATAGTTCAAGTCAAGTGTACTCATGTTATTACCTATTGTTAATTCTCATTGTTATAAACCGAGGATTTTTCCTCAGTTAAAGTTTATAACGTAAGCATTCTTACCAAATATATTTTATTCCAACTGCAAATGCAAGGGCTTATTGCATTTTTTTCTTCTTTTCGTATTCCAGAGCCTCAGCCATCTGGCGCTTGTATTCGAGCATCTTAGTCTGTTCGGTCTTCTGCATGGTGGCCACGACCTCCTTCAAGTTCTCAGGCGGCGTGTAGTCCTTTTCATCAGCATGCATCTCCTTCAAGGACTCCTCGATGTCGTCAAACAGGTCATCAATGCTCCATTCCAAATTGGCGACAACCTTGTTCTTGATGGTGGCGAAGTCGAATACGTTCCTTTCTTCCTTGCTCAGTTCGGTGTCCTCAACCTCGTTGGCGTGGTTCGGGTCGTAGTCATCACGAATCTTGACCCTGCGAACACCCTGCTTGTCAACGTACGTTTCAAGAATCTGGTCGGTTTCCTTCTGGTCAAGAACCTTTTCGGAGACCTTCTCGGATGCTTCTGTATACTCGTCGGCAATGCCGAAGTATTTCTTGCCAACCCACTTCTTTTCGGGTGCGCTCTCACGGATTTTCTGAATCCATTTCTTGTAATGCTCGGTTTCGACAAGCTGGTAAGCCCTCGGACCCGTCGGTAGGAACGGGGTTTCGTCAAGCATCTTGCTGTGACCAGTGGCAGCCATCCTGTTCAGGTCGGCATTCAATGCGGCAAGCTGCTGCTTCTTTTCCCGATTACTTTCTTCAATAAGATTCCTGTCAGCGGCAGTAAGTGTACATCTTTTCATTTTATGACCTCTTTTCCAAACGTGCTATAATTCTTTCCTTCAAACCAGGAGGCAAACTGGAATTTTCAAGATTAACCCGCCCGTCTCGTTTTGCCTTGTCGAAACAGTCGGCAATCTGGTCAACAATCGCCTCGATAATATCGTCAGAGAATACGTTTTTGACAAGAAAATCAATGTCAAAGTATTCGTCCAGACTCGACACGACCTCGAACATCCCGATTTGGGAGTCTGCCTCGTGCAAAAGTTGGTAGACGGTCAATACGCATTCATTGAAATACGCAGCCCTGTCCTTAATCAACGGTTCAGGCATGCTGAACAGTCCGCAGGTTCCATCTACGAGAGAAGGAGTCGAAAACTTCGCCTCAATCTTCTCGCAAATCATCTGCCTCTGGTGTTCATCTAAGATGGTAAACATAAATACCCAGTAGTTAAATCTACTGGGTAAAATACATTTTTAAAAGAGTTGGACCGTTGACGCAAAGTTTGGGTCTAGTGGTTTCTCTTTCTTCTGTCTATGTTGCTCTAATGATGCTTGCTGAGTCTGTTGCTGACATTGCTGCTGAACTTGCTGTACGTTCTGAGCCTGTTGTTGCTGACGGGTCATTGGTCGTCTCTGTTCCAACGCCTCCAACTGTTCCTGCACAATAGATTCTTTAATTATACTATCTATGACTTCCATATCCTCAGGTTGGGTATCACTGATACGCATGTGGGGCCAATCAACCCTCACATTAAACTGTACATCGCTTGAACCAAATCGGTTCTTACTAATCGTAACGCTAAGGAAGCCAGCCTTTTTCAACGCAACGTCACGTATAATGATATAGTAGAAATCAACAGTATCGCCAAGACCCATTGAACCCGCAGTCTGGTCCATGCCGATGTCCTTCATTCGGTAACCAGCACGTTGCATCTGCGTTCCAGTCAAGATAGCCATATCACGGTTAACCGCAATATTTCTCAACTGTTCGGCGGCATACAGAATTTTCTGGAAGCTACCATCAAACTGGGTATATGTACCCGAGTTCGGACTGATAATACCGATGTAATCAACAACGAGGAAGTCAATCTTAATCCCCTCGGTCATTTCCAGCTCGTTAATATACCCCTCGATATCATCAGGAGTTGTCTTTCGGGTCGGCATCCAGTTGATGAACAAGTTACCTGGGGTCGGTATAGACGGGTCATGTTCGTTTTGAAGCTTGACAATCACTTCCTCATCGCTCATCTTAGCGATGTCGTAACGAGATACATCGAGAATAGCACTCGTTACACGCTCCCAAATCTTTGCGGCATCAAGTTCAAGACTTACATACACCACATTGTAGCCAAGAGTTGCAGCAAAGGCAGCTTCGTTGACCATGAACATCGACTTACCACCGCCAGACGTACCACCTACAAGGCTCAGACACTTGCGGAAATATCCACCGCAAGTACCCTGTGCATCTGGTGTTTCACTGGTGAACTGACGAATCGCACCAATCCTTGACGGAATACTCTTTTCCATGTCGCCCAGCTTAGACTTGGCATACTTGGCATCACGGATATAATGAATACCCAAGTTAGTGGTCAGTCGGAAATTCAATGCATCCTGCAACTGAGGCATAATGCCACGCATGGCCGACGGGTCCTTTCCGTGCATGTGAAGAGCGTACTCTTCCATCAGCCTCTGTGAAACCTTAAACTTGAAATAATCTTCAATTAAATTCTTTTTGACATCTGCTGAGATTACACCAATAGGCTTCGTGATTTTAAGGAGCTGCTCCTTAGCTTCCTCACTGTAGCCTGGGTTCTGATTTAATCCAGTTACAAGTTCCTGTGCCGTCGGATAACGGTCATACTTCCGACGGAATGCATTAACAAGGTGGACAATCTGCTTGTCCGCCTTATCCTCAAAATAATCTTCCTTAATCTTGTCCGCTATACGCAGACGGATATTTTCGTCTTCAAAAAAACACCTCAGGACATACTCTTCATCGCTTAAATCTTCTACTACCATATTTCACCTTCGGTTATTTATCACAGTTCAAAATAAAAGATACATTATCATACGCATTTTGGCAAGACCTAAAAAACCAGACGGAAGATATACACCCGTCTGGTTTTAATCAGGTATTTGTCATTAAGCCTTAACACCCTTTGCAGCAATCTCGGCGGCAGATTCTTCCTGCACTGCTTCGATTTCATCGCTGATGTTCTTCGGGGTAGCGGCAGCTTCTTCCTTCAACTTGCTCTTTCGGGTCTTCTTCTTGGTCTGCTCTTCCTCAGTGAGAGGTGCAGGCATTTCGCCAACAAGGTCCTTTGCAAAGAGGGACACATCGTACATGTACTGCTTCTCGATGTAAGCAAGGAACTTCGGGTCGCTGATAAGCGGTTCCATGAATGCCTGCGTATTGCATTCATCGGTATCATCGTCAGTCCAACGGAATTCACGGAGAAGTTCGCCAGTTTCCTTGTCAATATCATAATCAGGACGATGGAGGAATGTACCCTGATTGCCCTTCTTGATTTCAACCGCAGCACCAGATGCAATAGCATCTTCAACCAATCCGTACCAGCGGTCGATACCACCATTCGTAAGAATACGGTATTCGCAGGTGCGGTCTTCCATACCATCACGACCCTTCTTAATCTGTGCGGTGGCAATCTTACCAATCTTGGATGCCTTCTGTGTGCTTGTCTTCTTCGTCTTGTAAGCCCTTCCGTTAGTGCAAACAAGCACGATTGAATCACTGTTAAAGTACAGTTCGCAACCACCTGGAATGTTCTTCGGGTCCTTGTACTGTTCGAGGGAGTCATAAACGTGGTTGATGATAAGAGAAGTGAACTCAGATGCGTTAATCAGCTTGGCAAGTTCATTCTTCTTAATAGCAGTCTGACCCATGTCAGCGGTAGGCTGGTCCTTACCCGTCTGCTTTTCGATGGCTTCAACACGCTGCAAGGAAATAATCGGGCCCCAAGAGTCAAACAAGAGGAAGACTTCGTGGCGTTCCTTACGGGTCAAGCCTTTCTGGGCATTCGTAATAAATTCATTGATTTGGTGGATGAACTTTGATTCAAACACCACGATTTCGTCAGTGTTCACACCGAGGCGCTGTGCCAACGTAAAGTTGAACGCACCTTCTGACGATACAACGATGCAATCCATTCCAGAGTGGTAAGCGCTTGCAAGATAGTAAAGGCCGATAAGGGATTTACCCATTGTAGACGGAGCTGCGATTTCCGTCATGTGGCCCTTTTTGATACCGTGGTTTACCATACCACTGAAAAGGACTTCAAGAACTGGGATTCCGCAGCCGAGGTATTCGACTGGCTCGTTCTTGCTGATGATGTTTTCTTCGAAGGCCTTAATACCCTTCAACTTGGCTATCAATTTACTAGGCATATTTTACTCCTGTCTGTCTTGACGTTCAACCCAGGGGGTCCTTGTCTTCAGACTTGTTGATGCTTAGACATACAATGTTTATAAGATTACTGGTGGCCGACCGACACCTCATGGTCGAGAATCTTCTGACAGGCGAACCTGTTCTCTCGGATGATGCTCAAAACAGCCTTCATCGAGTTCAGGTATTCCTCCTGCTCGGCAATCTTCTTTTTCCAGTCTACGAGAATCGGGTCGCCGTTGATACGGTTCATAAGAAGCGTATTGTTCGTGTAACGAGGAATGGTCTTGAACTTGTGCTTGTGGGTGACCTCGGAAAGCAAGTCGTCCAGCTTCACGTTCATTTCTGCAACCAGACGGGTTTCCTCGTCCACCAAGCGGGCAAAAGTGTATTCATAGTTCGAGACTTTACGCAAATACTCGACAACCTCAGGAACGGCTTCGGGTATAGTAATGTACTTCTCCGCCATCGGCAAAACGTCATTCTTGAACTTATCTTCTGTCATGTAAACTCCAATGAAAAATGGGAACCCGTCGGATTCCCATTAAAAATATATTGTTTTTCGGCTATTTCATTATTCTTCTTGTGAATCTGTCGGAATTTCTTCCACAGGGCAGTCCTTCGTGCCAGGTTGAACGCCATTGTCGATATCCTCAACCGTGACTTTCTCCCCCTTCTTCTTGCGGCCTTTCTTTTTCTTCGGCTTTTCTTCTGCCTTTTCCGCTTCGGAAACGGGGATAACCTCTTCCTCTACCGTCAACGGGGCTTCTTCCGTAGACTTGGTATCGAACTTTGCCTTGATTTCAGCAGGGATGCTTTCAAGCATCGTACGCCACTTCTTCAGCTGGGTTGCTGAAATACGCAGTTCCTTCATGATTGTCTGCGGCTTCACACCATCTGACAACATGTGCAGGAGATTCTGGAACGGTTCGCTTCCCTCAATGATATTGTAGCATTCACGGTCGTAGACGATTTTGACCTGTTCATCTGAAACAGGAAGTCTGGCGTTATGAATGTCTTCAAGAACCTTGGTGTAGTCATTTCCCTGCATGACCGAAGCGATTACACGCCCAATCAGCTCCCCATCAAGGTTGTACTCAATCTTTTCATCGGCGGGGCCAGTCGGCTTGGATTCCTCTGCAATTTCCTGAATCTTGGCTTCCGTTTCCTCCTTGACCTTGGTGGACTTCGGCGGGAAACGAGGAGTGATTTCAGGGAACTTGTACAGGTAGTATTGCCAGAAGGCTGTTGCCTTTTCGTCGAAGCTCTTGTCCGATTCCTCGTCAACTGCATCCTTTTCAAGAAGCTTGATGACTCGGACAGCACATTCACTGAATCTTGGAATCTGAGTCGTCAAAATGTCCTTGTTAATCGGCTGCCAGCGAGAGTCAATCCACTGTGCCTGATTTGCAGGTGTGCATGGGCTAGACAGCGGGTTGCTGTTGACATCCTGAACACTGAACAAGAGGGTGCTTGCCACGGGGAACTGACTATCACCCATCTCGTAAGTGTCATAATTCTTTGCCTTGAACTCGAAACCGTCATTTTCACGGACGTATTCCTTGTAGAGCGTGACAGAACGGGCATGAAGCCTCTGGATGACATAGCCAACAAGGTTGCCTACATCGAACTTGTCATGTTTGTCGGTGTAGATATACTCGTCGGTGGACAAAATCGTACCCCAGTCGCCGTTACCGCAATGCTTGCAGAAGGCCTTGACGATTTCACTCACCTTTCTCCATCTCGCATCAGCCTTGATGAAGACGAAGCAATCGTTGTCAGCGATGATTTCCTTCTTTGCCTCCTGAAACCATTCAGGTTCTTCGGTCATGAAGATGTAAATTTTGCGAAACCCAAAGTTTGCGTGGTACTTGCACCACATCTTGAATTTCATTTTAGACTGGTCCACTAGACGGGCCAATAGATATACTCGTGGATTCATAGTAATTACCATTGATACTCAACAATAAATTACATTTTTTAAAACAAAAAGCGTCGGGAGAAAATCTCCCGACACCATGATGAGTCGATTGAAATACTAAAACGGGGGGTCGTCACCAAACGGACTGTCGAACACATTACCTACGTTAAAGTCTGGCACTGGTTGGGCCGCTTGTGCAGCAGTTCCAATAGAGGTCGGGACAGGTGCTGCAGAAATAGGTGATTCCAAGTCTTCCTTGATTCGGTCAATCTTGACTGATTGGTAATTCTTTTCCGAACTAAACTTCGTAGTACACCAATCGTATTGACTTCTCGGATGGAAAGCATAGAAACCACGCTCTCTCATATTCTTGATTAAATCCAACTGAGCCTTCGTGATTCCGATATGTTCCATTTCTTCCGCAGGAGCATACGCACTATTACAGACACCGTTGCAAGATTCTGTAATCGCATTCTTGATGTTGTCAGGAGTGCAGCTAAGGTCGATAAGGGTCTTATTCCTAAGGAACTGGTCAACCCAACCTTCTCTCTTTGCGGTTTCATAAACGTCGCCACATTCCTTGACAAACTTCGGGGCGCCATCCTTACCGACGCAGGTAGCCTTAGGCAGGCCTGGGGTCTTCGGGTTAGGCAAGCTCATGCCGTGAATGTTGTCGCTGCTATCTCCAGATACTATTTTCTGAATCAGGTAGTCCGACGGAGACTCGCATGAAAGGAACTTGACGGAAAGATGGTCATAAAACACCGCTTTTTCACACTGAATCTGCATCATGTCAGTATCACGGGTGACAACAACGATGGTGCTATATCGGTCCTGCAATGCCTTTACCGCACCGTAAATAACATCGTCTCCTTCCGCCCCGTCAAGCTGTATAGGAAGGGCACGGTAATACTTTGCAAGTTCAAAGGCAAACTTGTCCTTATACTTCTGCCACTCGTCTTTCGGGGTCAATGCAGTCCAGTCGCTGTACTTACGCTTTCCCTTGTAACTCGGGATGATAGGAGTCTTGTTCTCGTTCTTGGACTTCGTGCTAACTTCATACAGACCCCAGAGCAATTCCTGCTTGGCGGGGGAGAGTTCATTGAGGAAACGGTGTTCTTTGTTACGGAACGACGGGTATTCCTTAACTGGAATGCGTTCAACGGTGTATTCTTCCTTCTTCTTGTCAGGCTTGCCGATACGGTAGGCATAGTTTTCCGTTTCCGTGTAGATATAGGTATCATCGTGGTACACGATTGTATGCTTTCCGTAGTAATCCTTGACGAAATCCTTTCTCCAAGAGTTTCCGTCAACGGCAATGATGATGTCCAGCGGATTGAAACGCTGAATCAAATCGTTCATCGAGGTGACCATCTTGTTACGCCACAGACGGAGTTCATCTTCCTTGGTCTGGACACCGTAATCATCACCCATCTTATACGATGCTTCGATTGAATGGATGTTCTGATGGGCTATAGACGACCAGTCTATCACCATGAGCCTATTAGTATCATACTTGTAAGTTGCTGGTGTATTAATCATAATTTCGCTCCTAAGTTTACAATATAGTCTTTTCAAATTGAATTGGCAACCCCAAAAAGGTATAAACTATGAATAATTGGAAGGACGCATCATGGCTACAACGCTTCAAAAGGAATACGCTTTAATTTACTATATTCGAAACAAGCTTGGGCAAACCGCAAACAACGGTTTTCTGCATGAGCTGTATACAAAGAAAAACATAAAAACAATCCTTGAAGCCTTAATCCAGAATATCATCAAGGATAATCCAACAATCGCCGTTGATAAGGTTATCGATAGGGTAATGTACTCAATCGACATTCCTAGGTTGACTGACCCTACAACCGATGCAGCAACTTTTAGAACACTTCCATATAGCACAGTAAGCCTCATGTACCTATACATGGGTAAAATTATTCAGAGCGTACTGAAAGACAAAAAGCAGAGACTCTTTATCGACGACATAACCGAGGCAAAGACAGGCATGGCGGCAGATTTCATGTCCACATTCAGCATCAACGACATGACAAGCCAAGCTTTCATACAGATGGTTGAACAAGAAACCCGTCCAGACCCTGATGAAATCGTACAGAAAATTCAAGCAAAATATCCAGACGCAAGAAATTCCGAGATTAAGAAGTACGCCACGCAAATGGCCCAGAATCAGTTCACCAACGATGATTTGGACAGCCTGTTCACATTCATCAGGCTGAATTACAAGATACTCGACGATACGTCACTTACCAACGGAATCAAAGCGGTTGTCGCATATAAGGAAAAGGAAGATGCAGAAGGAACTTCAACAGACTCTTTCGAGGAACAGCGTGACCGTCGTGAAGAAAACATCAAGAACAGAATCCTAGGCTCGTCAGCCATATCAAACTTGTTCAAGCTATCATCAAAGACACACTTTGTTGGTACGATGAAATACAAAAAGAACGGCAGTCAGGATGACGGGCAAACAACAGAACCCGTAGTCGAACTAGCCCTCAGACAGCAGGATAAGTTTTTTGATACATTTGCTGAGGTTTTGAACCGTCTTCTTGCACTCGAAGGACTACCGTCCGTCAACTATGGGTCTTTTGGAGATACCCGCAACATCATATTGACCGAGGCACAATACCATGCACTGTTCCCCGAATACTTCATCACTGTCGGCAGCATAAAAGACAGCGTAAAGAGCGAATCCGAAATGGGTACGAAAACGATGAAGAGCGGTGATGAGGCGTCCACAGTAATCGATTCATATACTGGTGAGCAGCAACGTGAGCAAGAAGAAGATGATACCGATTCATATTCTTCCACCGAGCTTAATATCGAAAACTCAAAGAAACTGGTCCTTGCAAAAATGATGGCTACCATCAACAACGAGCCAAATGCCGTCCCGAACCAAATCAATGCGACATCTGGTGTAAAGTCGATGATACGCACTCTGAACGGCATCCTAATAACAGAACTATTCAAGACGCCGATACAGATGCTAGATTACCTCATAACATTCCTTACAACAGGAAAGTTGCCGAATTATCTTAAAAACTATGAGGCAGACCTAGTCAAAATTAAAGATGGCTACCTTGCTGGAAAGAATAAGCAGCGCAATGAAAACAGCGCACAGGATATGCAGGTACAAGCATTCGCTATCGTATTGAGCGAGCTTGCAAAACTTGCCAAAATGGACCCCGAAAACGAGTATAAAAAAAGGCAAGAACAGTCTATGAGAATTGGCGGTGCCGTTCCCCCACAAGCCAATGATATCACTATCACTTACAATGGTTATACCTACATCCTGAATAACCTGTCTGCGGTAGTAAACGCTATGGTAGAACATGCCGTCAAGGGGCAATTCATCAAAACGATGCCACTCAACAGAAGTTCTTCCATTGAATATGTAATATCATTCCTTACATACAGCGGACTTCTTTCTAAAAATAAGAATATATGCACACTGGAAACAGATACGTTAGAAATCAAAAACACCATCGACAACTTGGATTGGGGTACACTGAATACCGAACACAACGCAATGATGGCTGATGCACTCCGTAACTGTTCCTACATCTACCGTTATAACGGTTGGGAGCACATGAGACCAGAAGAAATGAAAGCTCATAAGTTCATAACCATCAGAGACAACAAGAAGAAAAAGACATCATCCGACGACCTCAGCAAGCTCGTCTCATTGATTACCAATCTGCAGACACAGATTAAACCGTACGTCCTGAAACTACGTGCAATCAACCTTGTCATTAACCGCATAACCAGTCAGTATAACATCGACATGAAGCATCTAAAAAATGGTGTAGATGAACCTCATGTTGACCTGAACGAAGCAAACCCGTCAATGCAGATGCTGGCTATGGACAACACGGCTGAATCCATCGACACCATGTCCGAAGGGTACTATATCCGCTTTATCATAGGCAAATACGAAGATGCAGTATCGTCCGCATGCAAAGATATCCGTAAAATCCTTGCTGAAAACCACCTTCTCAATGACCCAACACGAAAAACTCTCATAAGTAAAGTCAACAACGACATACGTCAGACCGACATAATCAACGAGGTCTTCAACGGTGTAAAGAAGGCATCGAAAGGATTCATTGCCGAAGATGTCAGCAAGATGGAAGTCAGTAACATATTCAGCATAGCGCAGGACATAATCCTACTGTACAACAAGGTTCGCAACGACGTGGCTAACTTAGGCAATAACCAAGTTATCGCAAACAGTTTCCCGCCTCGCAACTATGTTACCACATCTGATTTAAAGCAAATTGCAGATGGTCATGCACCGACAGGAAAGGTGTATACCGAAGATGGAAGCATGTGTCAAAACGAGTTCATTCTAAACGCATATCTAATTGATATCCTATTCGAGGCAACATACCTTCTAGCCGTGCATTTCGGCTTAGGGGGACAAAGTACATATACAACTCAGGATGTCGTTCGCAAAACGGACATCAATGAAATGAAACAGTACATTACTGCCAATCTCAACATCAATGTCAAAAACGATGCTTCATACAAGAAGTTACTCACAGGCATCCTGACGAGAATGAACACTACACTATTCAATACACAGATGATGAACATCATCGTTCCAGTCATAACCAACTTCCCGAACATGAAACAACTCACCGTAGGTGAATACAACAAAATTAACGGGCAGACTACACACTGGACGGCAGACAAGGCAATGCAGGACAGGATGAACCGAAAATCACAGCATTTCAACTTGAAGGCCAAACGTGAAACCGAAATGACCCGCAAGAAAATGCTGTCAAATTTGGTGAACCCAGCATACTACTAGAATTGCCTGCGGTAGTTCTTGAGAAGGCCCTCTGCGGCCTTCTTTTTGCGTTTCTCCAATTGCTGAGCACGCTTCTCGGCCTTTTCCTTTCTCTTCTGCTTGATGTCGTCAAGCTTTACATCAGCCTCGACGATACCAGTAAGGTCATACGGCTGGACTGGAATCTTGTCCGCATTGTAGTATTTCACCCTTTCACGGAAATGACGCACCATGCAGTTTTCATTGATATAGTCTCCACGAGTACGACCATGAACCATGTACGAAGCATCGTCAACAATGTCGTAGCAAGTAGCAATCTCCTTTCCAGGACACTTACGGACAATACGGCCAATCGACTGCATAATCATGTACATAGACTTGCCAGGGTCGCCAAAGACGAGGTTGTTCAACTTCTTGACGTTCATGCCAGCTTGGAGACAGCCGTATGTTCCCAGCAGGATATGACCATAAGAAGAATCCATCTCCAACCTGATACGGTCACGCTCCTTCGCCTTGACTTCGCCCTTGATGATACTGTACTTGAACTCTGGATGATGTTCTTGCAAGTAAGCGGCAACACGCTCCAACGGGTCGATGTTACGGAACAGGATTACCGTATTCTGTGCCGTCGTTATCTGATTGTTGCTGATAAGCCATTCAAGAATATCGAACCGACTGCGGTTGCCAGTCACGATGGAATACTCCTCTTCGAACTTCGAGTAGCAGATGGTCGTTCTGCAATCCAACGGATATGGAACATAAAGGGCAACCACCCTTGGTGGAGTGATAAGACCCTTTTCGGCAAGCTGCCACAGGCTAACGATTTCATACTTCTTTCCAAGAGAGGCTTCAATGTAACCAGCGTCGAGACCATCATCAGGAATGGTTCCAGACACACCTACCTTGAAGTTTTCCGCCGAGGTACAGTAGTCAAGAATCTGGCGCAAGACGGGACCACGGCAACCCTGACATTCGTCAACGATTACCGCATCGAACCGCTTGAAGAAGGAAGGCTCCTTGTTCTGTAAACTCTGCCACGTCGTGATGACGATAGGCTTCAACATGACTTCCTCGCCAAGATGCAACTCGGCAAGTTTCCTTTTCTGTGCGGCAGTCAGCTTATCCTTGGACTCACCATAGATTAGCGTACAGTTCTCTGGTGCCTCATCCCATGAATAGTCGTCCTGAAAGTTCTGCATCAACTGGACTACGAGGCCAGAGTTAGGTACAACGACTGCAATCTTCTTGTGTTCAACCTCGGTCATGTAACGGGCCATAACATAGACTGCCAACGACTTTCCTGACGCAGTGCAAGCCTTGAATGCACCACGACGATGCAACATTGCCTGATAGATTAGTTCCACCTGATGTTCACGAAGGGTGAGCTTGAACCCCTCCTTGCGGTCGTGGATGTTCAACGTCTCGGCATACTTGATTATCTCTTCCTTGGTCCAGACCGTCTTCGGTCGGAACATCGAGTCAATCCTCGGTGACAGTTTAAGCTGAATGCCTGGAAACCTTCCTCGCAGCAAGTCACAGACCCTAGCGATTAGACCGATGGGCACTGTCCGTTCATCCTTGTCGTAGAAATTGACGTACTCCTTGCCATAGCCGTTCTTGTATTTTTCTGTATACGTAGCCTGCTTGTCCTCGTACTTGATGGCGCTATTCAAAAATGTGTAAACCCGATTTATTTCAATTTGGGTATTGCCATAGACGTTGACGAGCGATAAGTTATCTCTGAGGAAGTCAAAATAAACTTGCATAATCGATTGGATAAACTAGGGTTAAATAAAATTATATGTTTTCTTAACTAAAATATCTTTTTTCAGGTCAAAACTTATATTTTAACAGTAAAAAGTGAGAACATATAGTGTTAACTTGGGGTACGGGAAAGAAAATACTGGTTAAGTCATTGTATGGGCCTTGCTGAAGACATAATTTTATTGTATATTATCCGCCGATGAGTTCGAATCTTGCACTTTCTTTACGTATTTTAGACCGCTTTTCTGAGTCTGACAGCCACTACTCCTTCGATAAGATGCTGGTTCCAAACCGCATTTTCGATGATATGGTTGAAAAAGCTGATACTCTGGGCGGGGTGTACAAGAAGAACTTCGAATATCTGCTCTACGTCGTCAATACAATGTACCGTCGTTATCAAATTTCTTTCAATTTGGCTGCGAAACACCATTGGAAAATCGATATCGACAAGTGGGCAGTACCTATTTACTCAAAAGTCTACGATAGAATCCTCGGTTCCAACTACTTGGAGTACGTCCACATCCTCGAAGAGTGGGGTATCATCGGCAGAAGCCGTTCCTACATCAAGGGAACCAAGGATGTGCCAGGAAAGTGCAAGCACTACTGGTTCACAAAGAAGTATTTGACCTATGTCCAGCGTTATTTGCACACGAGAGCGCAGGAAGAAGCGGGAGATATCGAAAAAAGACAGGGTGGGGTCCGTGTAATCATGGCTTCCAACCCGTTTTTGTACCGAAAACTTGCCGCTAGGGCCGAAGAAGTCCATGCTGAACAGATGCAGTTGCCTGAAATCAGGGAACTTTACGAGGATTTGACCCATTTTAGCATCGACGAGGATAAAAGTTATGACATTCTCGGCGATATGGTGGCATCTGGCGCAATCCCTGCTGACAGAATGACCTCAGAAATGAATAAAGTCAGGATGTTCAACAGCTATGCCACCGATAAATATGCTCTTTACTGCAAGCGTGACGCTTACGGGCGTGTTCACACGAACATCACCCAGATGAAAAAGGAAATTCGTAAGAACTGTATCACCTGTGATGGTAAGAAGACTGTCGAAATTGACATCAAGAGCTCTCAGGGTGCGTTCCTGTACCGTGTTCTTGACCGTTATATTTCTAATTTTGATGACCGAGAACATATTGTGATTTCCTATACAGGTGGAGTTGCTGAACCATACTGGACTGATGGTGAAAAGTGGGTCTCTATACACACTTTCATCAGTGAGTTGGAAGCATACAGAACTCTGCTTGTTTCTGGACATCTTTACGAATATTTCCGTGATTATGTTAACAAAACCTTACATGTTAACGTTGACCGTAATAAGGTTAAGAAGGAGTTCCTTACCTGCCTATTCTGCGGAAGGTTCTACTCAAAGAAGAAGCATGCGCTTGTAGAAGCGATTCAGCAGCTCTGGAAGGAAAAGTTTCCTAACCTCTTCAAGGCAATCCAGATAATTAAGCGTGGACACTACGCTGAATTGGCTCACGAACTGCAACGCACTGAAAGCCACCTGATTTTCAGCATTGTCTACCGCAGAATCAAGGATGAGTTGCATTGCCCTGTATGCACCGTCCATGATAGCATCATCGTTGCAGCAGAGTTCGCAGCCAGAGCCAAGCAAATTTTCGACGAAGCCTTGAATGAATTGCAGATTCCTACCTTTACCGAGCAGGAACAGCAGGAAGCGTTAATTGAAGATACATTTGTTGCCGACAAGACCTTGACATAAAGAATTTAATAAACTATATTGTGGAAAAAGGACTAGAACTATGGACATCCAATACTTCAAAAACCCTAACATGAACGTGCTCAACTGCACACATTATGACCTCGATGGAGTGGGTTCCCATCTAATCATCAAGACAATCTTTCCTAACGCAAAGTACGCCAAGATGTACTACGGCAAGGATAATGACCTCTTGACATTCAACACTATTCCTAACAAGGAACAGTACAATGCCATCATCTTTACCGATTATACGCCAGCAAAATTCATGGACAATGTTCGTGCAACTGGCATTCCTACCATGGTTCTTGACCACCATGCTAGCGCATCTGATTTCAACGACCCGTCTAATGCAATAATTATCGACAAGTCTGCTTGCGGCGCCCGTCTTGCCTATGATTTCTACCGTGATGTCAAGGATATTTCCCACCTCGAAGAACTCATCAATTATATCGACACGTTTGACCGTTGGGTTAGAACCGATAAGGCACGATTCGAACATGCATACAAGATGAACATGCTGTTCAAGGACAAGTACAAGCTCAATTTCGATGCTTGGATTGATGCCTACAAGGATGGCCATACCGAATTCACGGAAGATGAAATTGCTTTCCTCAACCAGATTGACAATGAAGTTGAACAGACATACAATACTCTGCAGTTTACAGACCTTCCTGGTGGCGGTGTATTGACCCGTTGCGACAAACATTCGACAGAAGTCGGTATTCGTATTCAGGACAGCGAAAAGTACAACTACTGGATTAACATCTATAATAACAAGCGTGAAAACAAAATCGGTTTGATGTTCCGTGGATATAACCCGAACATTTCCTTTGACAAGTTTGCTAGAAAGATTGAAATTCATGTTCCTGGCTCGAACATGGGTGGACACGGTCTGTCATGTGGAGGCAAGGCCGATAATGAGACTGATGCAATGCGAATGGTTGCCATGTCAATCCCGTACATTCAGCAGCAGATTGACGGCACATTTGTACAGGACGAAGAAATGCTGAGTAAGCCTGACGAAATATAAACTTTTGGTGTAATAAACACCATTCAACATGAAAATTCTTCAAATCAGGACGGTGCTTGCAACCGTCCTTCTTTCTTTATGTATCGGGCAGGTTTATGCCTGGTCTCTTCTATCAAACGCTGTCAACTCGGTTCTAAACCACGACATGTCGTTTGCCTTCTCTCTTGCCATCCTGTTCCTCGGCCTTTCTGCAGCTTTCATGGGAAAGTTCGTGGAAAGAAACCCGAAAGCAACCTACGTCATGTCAGTGATTTTCTTCGTTGCTGGATTCCTCCTAAGTGGATTTGCTTGCAGCGTAGGAAGCGTCGGGATGTTCTATGCCGCATACGGAGTTTTGTTCGGATGCTCGTGCGGCCTCGGGTATGTGGCCCCAATCAAGACGCTGATGCTCTACTTCCGTCATAACAAGGCGGTCGCATCTGCCATTGCCATCCTCTCGTTCGGGTTGGCAAAGTCTGTTGCAAGTCCGCTGTACACATACCTTACTTCAAACTATGCTATCGACCAAGTTTTCTACCTCCTTGCTTTAATCTATACTGTTCCGCTTATCGTGACATCGTTCCTGTTTAGGAAGTTCCCTGTCAATTACAAGCCGCCTATGGTTGAGACAATCGATATCGGAAAGACGGTCAGGACATTGCCTTACATTTCAATCTGGTTGTTCTTCTTCCTCAACATCGCTTGCGGCCTAGCCTTCATCAGTCAGGAAGCTCAGCTTTATTCCCACTATGGAGTGGCAATCGGGATGGCAACATTGTTGTGTACATTGAGTGCAGTTTTCAACGCTGGTGGACGCTTCGGTTTTGCTTGGATTAGTGACAAGTTCGGTCGATATACTCCTTATATCATCCTGTTCGCACTGAGTTCATTGCTGTGCTTGGTCAACTTTGGTTTTGCTGGACTGGGCCTGTTCGTTGTCAGCGTCATGCTCATCAACGCTTGTTATGGCGGAGGCTTCTCCGCTTTGCCAGCCCTGCTCGCAAGCAAGTACGGTATAACGAACACATCGACAATCCATTCCCTGACATTGAGCGCTTGGGGTATTGCAGGCATCGCCTCGCTATTCTTGAAGCAGCTCCCAGTTGATACCTTGTTCATCACATGCTTCATACTGTATGGTTTCAACCTTCTGTTGCTGTACCTGAGCAAGAAATAAATTGATTTGACCCTGATTATAGCCGACCTGCAATAGTGGTCGGCTGTTTTGTATTGGAATAATATATTTTAATGTAGAATAAAGATTGGAGGAAACCGATATGGTATCGGCTGGCCTTTTAATAACAGACGGCGAGAAGTTCCTTGTGGAGCTGCCGTTGCACCAGACGCCTGGTGAACACCATTTTGATTTGCCCAAGGGTCACGTCGAGGATTTCGACAGTGACTTTAGGGGCACTGCATTTAGAGAAGCTAAGGAAGAGACTGGTTACGATTTTGATTCTTATAAGGACCGTGCAATCGCCTTGTGCGACGCACCTGTAAGTTATATCAAGGGCAAGCAGATTGTCCTTTACCGCCTTGACTTGAACAAGGATGAAATGCCTGATATCGGCGAGTACAAGTGCCAGAGCTTCTTCCCAGACAAGAGGACGGGAAAGACTGTTCCCGAGGTTATTGGCTATGCGTATAAGCCGCTTTCGGAAATCAGGAAGTGGCTCTTCAAGGGATATAGCCGCACTTTCGACAGACTCGGTCTGTTTCAGGATAGCAAATGCTAAAAGCAATTGAATTTATCGTCACTGGAATTGTAGGCCTTCACATCATGGGCGGACTGGCTATGGTCGTCCGTGAATGGTGGTTGTTCCGTAAGGCCAAGACAAGGTTCCAGAAATAATAAGGAGACAAAAATGAACAACGAAAAAATCCTAAACATCATGGAAAACCTGTCCAAGGCCGTCTACGACATTGCCGCAACGACCAAGCACATCTACAAGGATGAACACCCGACGGGTCCAAACATGCCTATGCCAACAATGCCAGGTCAGCCGAAGTTTCCAGCCCCGCCTGCCCTGTGGTCAAACCAGCCAAACCAGTTCCCGCCAGTTCCTCCACAGTGGCCTCCTGCACCTGGCCCGCATCCGATGGTGAACCAGCATGACATGGAGTACAGCAACTCCATTTTCCAGCAGGTGTTCCATCCGAACGACAACAGTTCGTTGAAATCCAGCATGGTTCCTCACCCGAGGAAACCGAACGAGTTCTGCAACATGCAGGACTATACCTTCCAGAGAATGAATAGAAATGTTCCAGCGAAGGCGAAAATCCTTTCCGACCCGTTCATGAAGCCGAACCAGACCATAGAGTCTGACCCAGACAAGTTGTTCAACAACATAGACCTCGGTGGAGGTAATCCAGAACCAATTCGTAACTTGGTGAAGGAAAATCCAGATGCCGTAACGAATGCTGCTAAGAACGTGAACATGATGAAGGCCTTTGGAAGGCCTTGCTGGGATATCGCCAGCTCTTATGACATCGACAAAAACCTTGATTTGCTTAGAGTGTCAATCAATGCGGCTGTTCAAAATGGCGACACTGATACTCTGTATGAAAAATCGAATAAGCTCATCGGATTGTCACTTGCACGTTCATATCTCCAATACGGCAAATCGGAAAAAAAGAAGAAGTTGCTGCAGTATGAAATGAAGGATAATCCGACAGCTCTTCAAGCCTTCAATGATGCTGTATCACGTGCCGAAGCTGAACAAGACAAGGAATTGAAAGAAAGTCTTCGTCAGTACGAAAAGTCTCAGGCAGTCACAGATAGCTGCATGGGTGTCGGCGATAGTTTGAAGGAATCTATGGATAACTGGGGTAAGCAGAAGCCTGCTGAACGCAATGTTCCCATCAATCCTCATGTTGACGCAATGTCATTGAACCTGCGTCCGACCGAAGCTGACATGGAAAAGAATTATCTATCCAGCATTGATGCTAAGGAAACAGTAGGTAAGATGTCGGCAGTTCTGGACGACTGTAACCGTTTGACCAATGAACCAGCCATTCCTGGAAACCCCGTCTTTGACGAGGAAATGAACAAGGAAGTAGGTGAGGTTCATCAGGAAAGCCTTCCTGAAACGCCAGTAGTTCCAGACCCAGGCGAACCAAAGACAGAAGTAAAGAAAGAAATCAAGAAAAAAATCAAGAAGTTAATCAAGAAAGAGATTGAAGCTCCCAAGAAGACCGAAGAGAGTACTCAGGTGACTTCTGGAAGCGCTTGGTAAGAGAGGGCATTATGGCAAAACGAATAAAGAAAGGAACGTTGCTTGACACAGGCTCTAAGTATTTCATCATACTTGGTGCCTCGAACGAGCGAGGAGCAAAGTTTGGTCTGGCCGATACACGGGAACAGGTAAAGGCGGTGGTAACATCATGGAAACTTGCTGGTCTTGCTGGTGAGTACGCCGTCTTTAAAAATGACCGTGTAGGAAAGATTTAGCATAGAAACCTCACAAACAAGAAAGCCTCCGTGTTACACGGAGGCTTTTTATGTTTCACGTGAAACATTTTTAGAACTTGATACCTTCCCTCTTGAAGGTCTTGTCAAACTCGGGCCATAGCCACTTTCCGATTTCCTTCAACGGGAGGTATTCGTAGGAGCAAGCCTCTGGCATAGCGGCGTTCTTCTTCGGGTCATGGAAGTAGGACTTGCAGGAATATGATGTCAGCGGAGGAAGTTCTTTCAGGTTTATCCGATAAAGCATCAGGTTGTTTCCCTTGCGGAACGGGACCTGCTTGCGGAAAATTCCGTGGGCATCGTTGTAATACTTGTGCCAGTTGTATCCAGTTTCCTCCAATGCTTCCCTGAATGCGGCATCCTTTACAGTTTCACCATCATTCTCTACGTGACCCTTTGGAAGGTCGTACTGATGCGGCTTGCCTTTCTTGTTGCCTGTTGGGAGTTCTGCTAGGAACACCTTTCCATCGGTGATGAGAAGACCTGACGAACAGGACGGATGGTTAACATCGTTTCTCGGGTCGGCGAATTCAAGCAGAGTCTTTGCCAAATCCTTCACGGCTTCCAACTGAGCCTTGGAAGCAAGTATCTTCCCTGCCGATTCATTAAATGTATCTATGATATGTCTAGGTGTCATATTGGTGGTTCGTAAATTCTACTGATAGTTTATTATATCTTGCTGGTGTTTAATACGTGTGGGGGATGAAAAAAGGAGCCAGCCCGAAGGCTGACTCCCTTAGTTCCTTTGCAGGGGAGAGAGTGATTACCACTCTTCTTCCTGAGCTGCCGTACCGAACGGACGGTCGAGCGTGTGGCCACCAACTGCAACACCAACGGTGTCGAGAGTTACGCCAACAGTCGGACCTTCGTTAGATTCCCATGGAATGTCACCAGTGAAGGAAACACCCAAGAGGTCGTTGTTCACGAAGCGAACAACACGGTAGAACAAGCCGCAACCGAGCAAGTTGCTGACAATGGCGTAACGGCTCTTCACGATGAGACGTGGGCTACCGTCTTCCTGACCAGCGGTCTTGCAGAAAATATAAGGGATATACGGCATAAAGATGATACCAGATTCGCCCTGACGCGGTCCCTTGTAACCGACGAGAGCGTAGTCCTGCCAAGAATAGATATCCTGGTAGAGCTTAATCTGACCATTCAGGAGAGAACCAGCGTCGGAAACGCCACCACCTGGCTGAACAGCTGCATCCGTTCCGAGGTAGGTCGGGATGTAGATACCAGAGTTAAGGGTAGAGATAGCTGCAACGATGCTCGGAGAGCAGATTGCAAAGTTACCAGAGCCCATACGAGTCGTAAGAGAAATCTTACGAGCAACTGCGATAATCGTGTTCACGATACCGCCAGCGATGCGTTCGGCAACCCAACGGCCATCATTGAAGTGAGCGTCCTTGGAGAGGTCAACCGTGATAGCGGCTTCACCACCGAACATCGGGTTCTGAGCGACAGACACCATAGCAGCGAGGATTTCACGGTCGATTTCCTGCTGGATTTCGAACTGCAAGCCTTCGAGCAACAGGGCTTCAACGTCCTGTCCGTGAGCAGCAGCCATATCCTGCTGGAGTTCGAGGGTGTAATGGCTCTTGATAGCCTTTGTACCCACGCGGATAGCACCAGACACCACCTTGATGCTGGCTTTCTTGATGTTGTAGTGGCCTTCCTCAGCATTGTACTGGTCACCGAAGCCCGGTTGGTCCATCCAATGGTTGGTGAGGTAAGCGTGTCCAGCCTTGTTGTCAGAGTTCATTGCAGCGCCATCGAAAGACGGGCCACCGAACGTACCTTCGGCATAGTTGGAGAGCATTTCACCCTGAGTCGTTGTCCACGGGTTGAACGTACCGTGTACGCCAGTGTGGTCGGCAACGAGGTCGTAACCGATTTCTTTCTTCAAGCCACGACGGAAACCAACGGTCTTCGGAGCTTCGTCGTCATAGAGGAAACGAAGTGCGAAATAAATTCCGTTAGGAGTTGTGGTTGGGATGGTAGCTACGGTCTGCATAGCCAAGAGGTCAGGGAACTGACGACGTACGAGCGGCAGAGCGTACTGTTGGTACTGAGCCACGTCAGCAGAGACGTTGGCAGATTCTGGGAGGAAACCCTTGTTGAGCTTGCACTGGGTTTCAAGAAGTGTGGAAACCACAGCAGCTTCAGCACGGGACTTGAGCTTACGGCCAAGGTTGGATTCCAAAATCGGAGCCCACTTGCTCGTAGCTGACTTAGGTCTGAACTGTTGCATAATGTTATCCTGTGCCATCTGGCACCGTTTGAGTTCTACTTTAAGTTTATTGAGGTATTTTCACAAAAAATTTTTTACCTCAAAATCTGCATTGAAATTAAAATTGGTCCTAAATTGGTGGTTTTAGGTCAAAAATAAAGCCCCCGTACTTGGTACGAGGGCTATTGAGCAGCAGCCATGTCCTGTTGTCGTTCCTAGAAGGCGCCTGTTGCTGGTGCGGGAGCCATTTCCCCACCTAGGCCGCCACCGCCTTCACCGCCTCCGCTATCAACATCGGTTTCCTCACCGAGGAGGACCTTCTGTTCGTGTTCACGCCACTTGCGGTTTTGCGTGAGGTCTGCATCGGAAATGCCGAGACCGTAACGGAGACAGTATTCCTGAGACAGCGGGTTGTTCGGGGCTTCGTCCTTGATAGCGAATTCCATCATGCTGGAGAACACTGCGAGTCGTGTTGTCCAAACATCGGCGTCGATGTAGCTCTGGAAGCCATTGCTGCGTTTGAACTTGATATCGAAGTTTTCTTCAACCTTGATGTCATCACTGAATTCCTGCCTTGTGTTCAGAACCATGATGAACAGCCTTACGAGGCCCTGTTCAAACGGTGTCTGGTAACGGTCAACAAGACGGGCGAAAGCGACTTCTGCCTGAGTGACTTCACCAATCTTACCGTTGGCGTAGTTGACACTGTCGCCTGCCAAAGCCGTGATACGACCTGGGGGCACCATCAATGCGTTAACGAGATTTCGTTTGAAGAACTTCAAATCGTCGATGTTACCGAGCTGGTCGCCGCCAGGTAGTCTTTCGATGCTTGAACCTGACGAACCGCCCTGAACAGGGATGATAAAGTGTTCCGACAGGCCAATCGCTTTACCCCAGTTGGTGATTTCACCCGTTGCCGAGTTATAGTCAATCTGGCGGCTGAACATCTTCGCCTGTTCCTTCATCGTGGCTTCTGCCTGCGGTTTTGGCTGGCCAGCAACGTCCACTTTGAGGACCATTTTTTCTGAACCCCAGAGGACACGGTACATAACCACGCTATCCTCGATGGTATTCAATTGGTTATGGGCCTTCACTGCGGGTTCAAGGATTGACCTCGGGTCGTTGACACCACCTGGGCCATATAGGTCGAGTGAAAGGAAAAGAATCTGGTTCGGCGAGTAGTCTATATAGTTCTTGCTGGTGTGGGCGTATGTACCCGTGAGCATCTGACGGTAACCGATAATCAGGTTGTCCTGAACGATGACAATCATGTTTTCACCAGGCAGGAGGTTAAGGCCGACGATTTCGTGTGATTCCTCGTCATAGACGACTTCGAGGAAGATACGGCCTTCGGTCAGCATCTTCTTCATGTATTGCCAAGCTGTGTACTTGAAGTTGCAAATCTTGCGGAGGACATCCCTCTTGAAGATTGTCTGCAAGCTCATCTTGGTCACTTCGGCAATTTCGGAATACTCGTTTACCTGCAAGCTGCAGATGTCACCCTTGTCGTCCTTGTAGATTGCCTCGTTGCAAATCTGGGTCAGCGATTCGTTCACTTCCGAACGGGTGGCGATGATGTTGTATTTCAACATGCGTTCCACATTGTTTCGCCAGTAGAGCTGCACTTGGTTTTCGGCAATGGTGTCCTGCACCTTGGTCGGGTCAACCTGGCCATCGTTAATCATGATGGTCGGCATGTAGGTGGAAAATCCGTCAGGTGACAACCCGTTCGGGTACATCATCTGCTGGACGCCTTGTCCTACCGCATTTCTTGACCTCGATATGTTTCGGTGAAAGTCCTTGCCGTTGAACATTCGGTCAAAGAGTTCGCCTCTCGGATTATTCTCGCCGTAGTCTCTGACGTGCGTCATGACCATCGAGGCGATATTTTCGGGAGTTTTCTTTTTTGATGAAAAAAGCATAATTTCCTACCTGGGGTACTTGAATCTGATTCCTTGGAACATCACGTAAAAGGTTGGTTTGCGTTCCGTCTTGTAGAACTCTTTCAACGATTCGTTCAGGATGTTCTTAGACAACAGTCGCCGATTGTTTACTTCCGCATCGACTATCGTACGGAAATCGCACAAGTCCACTTGAAAGACTGGAAGGCCGTTATATCTATACAGTTCACCCATATTCACAGATTAAAGTATATTTTTGGTATTTTACCAATAGTTTATACCCTCTGTTGATGGAGTTTCCATTTAAAAATGTATTTTAGGGATGTAAGTATCTACATTTTACAGGGATTAAAATGAGCAAGACTATTGATTTGACCATTAGCGACAGAGTTGCAATCGGACGTTACATCAACCTCATTCGCTGCACGCTTCCAATCCGCCTTGTCATTGACGAGTTTAATGACAAGTTCGTTCCTACCATGGATGAACTCAAAAAGGCAGGCGCTGTCATCGAGGGTGGACAGCTGGCTGAAATCAAGAACGATTTCGTCACGTCGTACAGCGAGGACGATGTTCCTGCCGTCATCAAGAAGGGTATCGAGGATTTCATCGCCGAGAAGGAATCCAACAAGAACGCAGACCCTGCATACATTGAACGTATCACTACTCCGTTGAAGAAGCTTATCTAGTATGATGGCCGATTTTTACATAATGATGTCGGATTTCTACGTCCACGAGGACGAGAATACGGCATCTAGTATGGTGGAGAACTTTGCCGAACAGCTCGACGAATTGTATGATTCTGGCGAGGCGAACAACAAGATTGTTCCCTTCTTCATCACACAGGGCGGTGGTGAAGATAATCCAGAATTCAGTCTGGAACCGTTGTACTTTACGGTTATCGACGGTGTTCCGCTTATCTTCTCTACCTGCTACCGTCTGCATGGAACTTCACTGGAGAATATCGACAGTGATGCGGGTGGCGGCTCTCTCATAACGGACATGCTCGCATACAACAACGCCCATGTTTACCATCTGGGTGTTATCGACTCGTTGGACTATGTTGATGAAGCGTTGCAGCAGGCGACTGCTGGAAACCTTCTGGAAAGCAACCAGTTTGATGCTGGCATGTTGAATACGCTGCTTATACAGAACGAAATTGAACCGTTGAGGGAACTTGAACTTCCGAATGGCGGATATGTCGAGGTTTATGCCTTGACTGGTGCAGAGATGGACTCTTTGCAGCGGGACAAGAACTACAACAACGGTGCCAACCAGACGATTGTCGATTACGACAACCCGAACAATGATATCTACCTTGTCGGGATTGGAGGAAACGCATCTATCCGTGAAGTTGATGTCAAGTGCGGTTCTGACGGGTTCATGTACACCGTTTGGACAAACAATTCGTCCAAGTTCTACAAACATGCTGCAAAAATCATCGAAGATTTCCCGGTAGAAATGATTGAAAATGACCTCACCGACATGACCAATGCTCTTGGTGAACACATCATCATGCATCTGCGGAAAAAGAAGCTTTTAGAGCAGCAAGAAGACGACGCAGTAGCCCAAACGATTTAGTGCCACGAGTATAAACTATTTTTTGATTAAAATGGTGAATTATGGCGATAAATCTATACATACGTTTGATGACTACCGAGGCTGAGCTTGAAAACAATAATCAGCATTATAAGGAAACTTATCAGTTCAAGGGCTCTGATACCGATAACCGTATCAAACACTATCGTCTTCGCCATTTCCTCACAGCGAATACCCCGAATTCGACCGTTACGGCGAACTCGGGTTTGTCTGTATATGACGGAACGGGAATTACTCCCGTAACTGGCTCATACAATGACTGGACTAATCCCAATAGGCCGCCAAAGTTTGATAACGGTAACAGCCAGTTCAATACCGAACTCATCATGCGGTTCGATGTTGACAAATCTTTTTCTGAGCTAGCGAATAACTCGCAGGCTTGGATTACCGCACCATACGCCAACGACAACGGCGTTTTCTCTCCGATAGAGGTTGAATCCGCTTTTTCATTTTTGGGATTTTCTAACAATAACGAGTATATCAAGAACCCGCTCAACATCGCTTTGGAACATCTTGTTGCTGGCGGTAATGTTAATGCAGGCGGTATTAGCGGAGAGGTTAGCAAGATTTATACCGACTATAACACTCTTCCCGCTAGTGGAATTTCTAGCTGTGACAGTAATGACAACCTGTATCAGGTGGAAACAGTTGTTGTTGAAACTCTGGATGCTCACGGTCTGAACGTCGGTGATGCCGTCACTCTGTATAGCAGGCATATATCACATGTTCCTTCGTATACAGGAAACGAGGGTAGATTGTTTGGTGGATATGATGGTAACTGGAAGGGCCGTGGTGAGAGGTATTTGGGTGATTTCGTTGTTACTTCTGTACCTGACGCACATACGTTTACATACAAGACGTATCACAACCCGATGAAGATAAATCAGTCGTACCATCCAGTTTACAGTCATTTGGACTGGCCTGACCTTGTTTGGGAAAAGTGGGAAATCTATGAGTATAATGAAAGCGTATCAGCTGCAGCAAGCGGTTCATCAGTAACATTTACGTTTACCGACAATGACCAAGGCATTACATGCAAACATAACTTTGCTGTTGGTGATAGAGTTGCTTACATATATGGCAACTCTACGAAGGTTCATTTGACTGTAACTGCTGTTGCCGCAAATGCAAGTACCATAACAGCTGAGGTGGACTCTGGCGAAATTATTCAGGGAGGTTCAACGACGGGAACTCTTGTGTTTACCCCTCGTATGCCTTCATCGGACATTGCGTTCAATGTTAAAAATCCAGACATTGCTCCGCCAAAGGTAAAGAGCCATGCGAACGAGAGTGCAATCTATTACGCATGCCAAGACACTTACTATGTAAAGAATGGGCCGTCATCAGCATGCTATGGCAATGAAAGTGATATGCAGCTCGTTCGTGACACGATTATACCTATCATCAAGTTCCCGATTCCTTTGTATGATGGTACGGCAACATCTGACCCTAATCTAGTTTCGAGATTGTTTGTGTTTGCTACCCAGGATGGTGGCTTGGGTGAAAACAGTCTCGATTTGCTTGGTTTTGATACAGACAACTGGTCAGAGAACGATACAAACAGCGTCATTGGTTCTAAACATAGTGGTGCTTGGGGAAGTGGTTCTGTTATCGGAACGATTTCACGCTACTCATATACGAACCCAACACGATTGTTTAAAAATAGGTATGTCAAGTTCGACATTAACAATGCGTATACTGTCGATATTCTTACAGGGCATGCCGCAAAGACTATCGCAATTAACTCTCAAAAACAGGGAACTACAAGCGACCCGATTAGGCTAGCATCTCGTGAAGATGACGAAGCCCACTGGCCATATATTGCAATCAGCTCTCTGACCTTTATCGGTAAGAAACCGAGCATTTCGCTTGAAAATACTTACATGTACCTTGTCTGCGATGCAATCCAGAGAGGTACGTATGGCTCGGGGCCCGCTTTTGTAGCAACAGTGTCAAACAAATTGTTTGACCCATCTAACATCATGTATGTCCGTAGCTGGGATGATAGCAAACCGTTCTTTGCCGCTGGTGATACCATTGAAATCATGAACACTGAACACTACAACAGTGTTAGTGCGGAAGTTCTAGGCGTTTCGTTTGAACAGAATGAAGTTAAAGTATATTTCAGATACCCTGACGGTGACCCAGATGTTGAATATGGTGTAAGTGAATGCGGAATTATAAGGAACCGTTCAAGGATGATTTCAACGTATGAAGCACCTGATGCAGAGAATGTTCCTGAGAATCTACGCATCAGTGGCCCGCAAACTCGTGGTAGTTACGGTTATGCGGGGAACCCTGTTGAATTTGATATAATCCACGACGAGGCTACTGAAACCAGTTCACTTTCTGCTATGTATAAGGATGGAAACACGGAGTCAAACACAGAAACCCCTGTCATCCTTACTGATGTGGAAATCCTTGCGACTGAGGGTGGACACGACAGGGAGGCAGACCGTTTCATGCATGTTGGCCCAGATAACGTAGTTGTATTGAAAGGATTCAACCTGAATACGTTGAGTGTAAATGCCACTGCTGAGCTAGGTCATATTGCTTGGGAAGATGGCATAGGTACGGGAACGGAAGCTGTTCTTCTACCTGTTGATGGTCACCCTGATGAACGTAAGTTCTACTATGACGATGCGTTTAACCTACAAAGAGAAATGCCTGTATACGGGCTTCGTAATGTCAATAACGCAGTGACTGAATTTAAGGTGAAGGCTTCAGATTGCCCGTTCATCAGGGGTGACGTACTTGCACCTATTCTCACTGGTCGATACGTTGATGGTACTCACAGTGTTCCTCCTATTGGTCTGAAATATGGTGCTAACTATTATCTTGCAGACAATCCAGTGCCAGTTGAAAACGATTCTTCCTATGTTTGGATAAGATTATCGTCTTCGTACATTTCCCGTTTTGAAGTACAAGTGACCGATACACCGACTTATGTTTTGCTTGATTCATTGGATGTCGATTATATAGATGACCTATGCCAGACGGGAACCCTGATGCCACTGGTCCTATACAGCACGGTTACATCAGTAACTATCAAGGACACCGATGTTGATACCAAGTATTATTACAATAGGTTGTACTTACAGATAGACGAAGAAGCCCCGATATGCTATGTTCCTGAGGATGAACATGTTGCTGGTCGTTCATTCGATGTGTATATCGCAGACTTGAACGATATTATTAGCATTAACGGAACTCCGCTGAAAGATTTCAGCATGGGCACGGTAACATATCTTCTTCCAGACAAGGCAACAAATGTAAAAGATGCTAGGTTTATCAAGGTGACCTTGACCTTGCCTCGTAACACCACGCTTGATATTTATGATGCGGCAGGAAACTATACGTCGCTTGATTTGAGAGTTTTGAACACAGATTTCCATTTGGAGATGACTGGACTTTCTAGCAATGGAACGACGCATACGCTAAACTTTAAAGTTTACGACAGTGATTGGCATTTGCTGTCCACAGAAAAGGCTTCTGGTAGGGGATATGCTGGTGTTTGGGCTGACTTTGGTTCTATCGAAAATATCAGCACTATTACAGAAGAAACTGGTGGCGGTGGCTACTTCACATTTGACCTAGTTCTTACTGACAATGTAATCGCTCAAAGTAACGGTCACCTTGAAGTTTGGGCAGGCGATAACAACATGGGCGAGGGGCACAAGGTTGACTTCTGGAATGAACCTATTGTTTTCCAGAAGGATTTCACTTGTGTTAAAACAGGAGATGTCCTGAAATATAATGGAGTTAATCTATTCGAAACGAGTACCTATGAGCTTATCCTTCGTGGTCCAACGCCAAATGCTTTCTCGATAGTCCGCCCGATAGAGCGCATGAACGAAATCTCAATCAAGGTAGTGGCTAATCAGCCAGGAACCAAGAGCTTTGGTGTACAGTGGAAGAACCACTTTGTTCCGACATCAGTTGCAAACTATGTGAACAGTGTCACACTTACTGCTGACCCGACAATCGACATTCAGCCAGAAGCGAACAAGAATGTAAAATGGAAGAAGGGAACTCCGTGGACAGAACCCGACCCGTCGGATGTTATCGCTAATGGCACTAACTTGTCTGAGATTCAGATAACAGTTGATAATGACAACTGGGACGATGCGGGCATCCATACGATTACCTACACGGTTGAGGATAGCTGTCAGAGGAAGGCATCTGTCGAAAGAAAGGTTACCGTTACCGAATGTAATATTCCAATCATTTTGACAAAGTGTCCGAACCCTGATGAAAATGCTGAATGCGTATATGACTTGTACGAGGATATCGAAATACAGATTCATCCTGAAAGCCCAGTGTTGTTTAACCAGTATGTCATGAACAACATTGTCTATTACAAGTTGAATGGTTCGACTGAATGGATTACTGCTAACATCATATCGGGAACTTCGGACAGGAGAAGCCTTACCATCAAGAATCCTGGCGTTCTTGCCTCTGGAATGACCTTGATGGTTGACGTTGGTGAGGACAATAATACGGCAAATGGCTGCTATGCGACAAACCCTGTTAATTTTAGTGTCATGTCTAAGGAAGAACAGGATAAGCCGCTTGATGTTGATGGGAAGTCATCAATCGTCAAGAAGAATTCTAGGACTTCACGTTTTGATGAACTGAACTTTGAACCGATTTACAACAAGGATTTGGCTTACTCCTCATTCACAATCACTGCTGACGAAAACAGCCTGATGCAGAATGTGTATAGCATCCTGTTGACAAACCTCGGTGAACGCCTATATGATGACGAGTTCGGTTCCACATTGGAGGAGAGCGTCTTCGAGATTATCGGTGACCTCAACGGCGAATCCAAGTTACTCAACCAGTGTGTCAACCTAATCAATAAGTATGAACCTAGGGTTGTTGTTGTCGAAGACAAGAGCTTTGTGGCAATCAATGATGACAACACGGTTTCGATTATACTTTATATCAAGGTTCCTCGTGGTATCGCAAGAAAGATTGAGTTGACATTCAGGAAAAGTACATGATAGTTCAGATAAAAAATGACAATACACAATACATCTACACTCCTGACGCATCAAGGGATTACCTTGATGTCGCCAAGGCGTTGGGATTGACTACTGGGGCTGGGTTGGCAAGTTACGTAACCAGCTCTCCTATCGAATATACGAACGCAAATGGAGCAAAGGTTAAGGCTGTCCGATTGACTGGTTATAGTAATCTGTCGTACTATGTGATGAACGATTCTGTAACGCTTGACATCAAGCACAAGGGTAACTTGACCAAGGATATGTTCAAGACTATCCTTGACGGGCTGAATTTTTTCGAGAACGCCCGTATCAAGCTTGGCGACAAGGTTTATCTAGCGCCTTTCCGTGCGCTGAACTATGCGACGATGAACACGATAACCGATGCGGCAGGACATCACATCATGTTGTCTAGCTCTCAGGTTAGGGATGTCGAGGCAATTAACGTTCTTCTAAGCAGATTAGATTATGATAACGGCAAGATGTACGAGCCTCTTATTAGACGGTATATCAACATTCTTGCTGGGATGATTGACAAAAGTGTTCTTCCGATAGGGTATTTCAACATGGAAAACTACCTGAGGATAATCCAGTCTCAGGCAACAACCCTGTTTGCATCGTTCGCCAAGCCGAAGTCGAAACCGACCATCCTTCTACGCAGTGATGGAACCCCAGGCTATGCAAAGGTGATTTCGGCACAGGGGGCCTATGTCAATATCCAGTTGTCCCCGAACATTCAGGTTCTCGACCTAGCCAAGGAGAATGCCTACAACCCGTTTGTCATTGTATCTTTGAGGCCGTTCCCAATCGCCCAGTCATCCTTCCCGTGGAAGCATGTCATGTACGGGAACACCCGTGTCTTCATGAGTCCTATCATCTGTAACGAAAATAAGTTAAGGACTTTGACCAAATCCATCAATCTGTTGGAATGATATTGACAATTCCCTTTTTGTTTGTTATATTCTAGGTGCACATAAACAAAACCATCAAAAAAGGAAGTCAATATGAAAAAACTCATACTCATTCTCGCATTTCTCTGCACATCCATTGCATTTGCTGGCGGTTGGGACTGGTTCAATCCGTCTTCTGGCGGTGTAGCCCAGCTTCGTACTGGTGTTTCGTTTGACCACGAAGCCGAGACCGCAGTCCACTATGAAAATGTCCGTGCAATCATCAAGGGTAACGTCGAAATCGCTGCCTCCTTGTATGACGGTCAGGTTTCCAACATGTCTGTAAGGACTGACATCTATGATGTCGCCGCTGTCGGTGTCGAATTGACTGAAAACAGCGTCCGCCCGTTTGTTCAGGGTTACAAGGACATTGGCAAGTTTAGCATTGGCGGTGAATACCTCTTTGATACTGACACGAAGGTTAGCCAGTTCGGTGCCGAACTCGATTACCTCTTGCTCTCCGACCTTATTCTTTACGCAGGCTCTACCGTTGATACAGACAATTCTTGGGGCCCGTATGCAGGCGTAGTTTACATGCTTGGAAAGGTTGACCTTTGCCTTGGCTACTACGCAGTTATTCCAGAGGCTGAATATCTCACATCTGGATATACCTTCGATATCACCTTCAACTTCTAGTGTGGGTCTAGCGTCCTATGCATGAAATTACGTTCAAAAAGCTTATTTTCAGAAACTTCATGTCCTATGGCGACATTGATAATGTCGTCGAGTTTCACCCAGGCCTCATTTACCTGAGCGCACCGAACGGATATGGAAAATCATCCATTGTCGAAGCTCTGACCTATGTCCTTTACGGTAAGTCCTACCGTGGTGGAAACCAGAGTGACTTGAAAAACACTGAAAACAAGAACGCCGACATGGTAGTGACGCTCGATTTCGATGTCGATACGGGTACTGGCAAGCACGAATACCATATCGAACGCCGTATGAAGGCAAAGAGCCTCAAGACGAGCTTTACCATCTGGGTTGACGGACAGGAACAGCTCAAACGTGCTGGTATGTCACAGCAGGATTTCGAGAACCGAGTACTCGGCCCGTCTCTCCTGCTGTACCAGACCACGATTGCACAGAACAGTCAGGAGACTATCCCGCTGCTTGAAATGCCTGCCGACAAGATGCGTAAGCTCATTGAAAACACCATTTCGCTTTCTACCGAAAAGTGGAAGAATGCAAACAACAAGGTTCTTAGCGATTCCAACATGCAGTTCGACCTTGCGAAGAACTCAGTTGACCGTATCAAGGCTGACATCACCTATACGAACACGATGATTGAAACCTTGAAGGCTAAGAAACATGAACAGATAGACGACTTGAAGAAGCAGGTTGCTGACCTTGAAAGTAAAACACCTGACTTGATGATTGCGTCTGAGGCTGCAAAGAAGGTACAGGATGAAGCTGAACGTCGTGTAAGAGAATATAACGATGCTCAGTCTGAACTGAGAACCGTCATGGCGAAAATCAACGACATGTCCACCTGCGTCAAACTTTTTGATGATATCGAAAAGGAAAGGCAGAACGTCGCATTTTTGACTACTCAGTTCGATAATGCCAACAAGCGCTCGGACGAGTTCAAAATCAAGGAAACGCAGGATAAGCTGAGTGAGCTGAACCTGTTCAAGAACAACTTGATTGGCAAGATTAACAGTCTCAATGCTACCATTGCTTCAAACGACCGTCAAATTCAGGCGTTTGACACTAAGATGAAAGATGTCACAGCAAAGGCAACTGCTGTTAAGCCAGGTGTCCCTTGCCCGACATGCGGCAAGCCGTCTACCGAAGCTGATGTGGAACATGTTAAGGAAGCATTCCGTAACCAGTGGCGTCAGTTGAAGGCTGAACAGGTTGCCATTGTAAACGACAATGAAGCCAAGAAGAAGGAATTGGCTGACTTGTCCTCACAGGCGAACAACGATGCTGTTGACAAGCAGATTGAATCCCTCAATGCAACCATTCAGGAATACAACCAGTTCATGAGAGAGGTGTGGGGCCCTGCAAACGGTCAGTTGGCATCCGCCAAGACCAGGTTTAATAACCTTACGGTTAGCGCTTACAAATTCGGTAACGACATCCAGAAGATTCAGAACGAAATCAGTGAACTGACTAAACGTCAGGCTGAGTTGACTAACTTGATTAACTTAAACTCCACTGCGGTCACTGAATCAAATGATGCTCGGGAAAAGTATTACAAGGCATCATCTGCATTGCAGGAAAATACCTCCCAGATTGTCATGTTGAGGAATACAATCCAGAAGGAAGAATCCAGCAACGATGACAAGGCATTGAAGGACTCCGAAGCCCATCTCGCTGAACTCCAGACCGAACTGGACAATGTGACTGCATCCATTACGAACTTCTCTGACAAGATTGCCATTTGCAAGTACATTTCGTACATGTGTTCTGACGACGGTTTGAAATCTTATGTTATCAAGATGTTCGTTCCGTTCTTCAATCAGGCAATTGAAAGCAACCTTCGCCGCTTCAACCTCCCGTACCACATCGTGTTCGACAAGAGCATGGATTACAAGTTTGAGTCTATCTACGGTGCGGCTCCCTGCTACGAAATGCTTTCACAGGGGCAGAAGCGTAAGGTCTCGTTTGCTATCGCAATGGCATTCTGCGATTTTGTCTTCCGAGTGGCTAACTTCAAGATTAACTGCCTGTTCCTTGACGAAATCTTGGATGTTTCGACGGATGACGTGTCACTCAGGGAAATGGTGGAACTTGTCCGTACGAGAACAAATCAGACCCCGACTATTTTTGCAGTAACCCACCGTGAAGCGATTATTCAGGACCTGTTCGACTACAAGCTGAATATTGAAAATAACGGTTTGTTCTCCATGCTCGGTGAGTGCAAAGATTTAAAAACGCGGTATAAGTTAGAATAAATATATTTTATATAAGTAGAAACATCAACACGGAACTCACATGAAAAGATTAATGAGTCATCAAGCCATTTTTGACATGAACCAAGCCTTAAAGAGAGCTTTGAACGAAAAGTTGTTTACTGGTCGCATTACCAGTACCTTCCGATATGCTTTCCATAAGAACCTAGACACTACCGACAAGGAAGTTGCCACAATGCTTGAAGCTTTCAGGCCAGACGACGATTACTTGCAGTATGTAAAGGAGCTGTCTGTAATAGCCAAGAAGTACGACCTTCCTCCTCTTTCTAACATCAAGGAATTCGAGAATGCCGTCACGAAACTTCCTGCAGAAAAGAACGCCGAGTTTACCAAGTTGCAAACTGACCTTGGCGACAAGTACAAGGAAGCTCTTGAACGTCAGCGGGATAACGATGCCGAACTTGGCAAGTTCATGATTGAAAAGGTTGAGATTGACCTCGCTATGGTCCCTGCCGACCAGTGCCCAGACATCATCGGTAATTCAGCAGTCTACATCTACGATTCGATTTTCCCGATGCTCATTCCTCCCCCAGAAAGTCCAGAGCTTTCTAAACTCGTTCCGTATGAATTACCGTAGGTTGCAGAATGAATATCAAGATTTTTCTCGACACTCTGGCCAAGGAATTACAGGACAAGGCTGGGGTCACCGTTGAGATTGTGGATGACCACAATTTCCCAGGTGGCTTCTACATGAACTTTACGGAGTTCAGCACAGCCATACTGAGGGTCAACCAGTTTGGTAAGTTCAGTATGCGTGGTGTAGAGTTTGAGAACGACTCGTTCTCATATCCGTGGAAGTACAAGTTCCTCATGCTTACGGATAACGCCATCAAGTCCTTGGCAAATACTTTCCCTCAGGTTGAATTCGATTCTACGAAGGAAGCCGAAAAGGCAATGTTCCCGCTATTTTGCTACATCAATGTGCTTCATCAGTTCTACCGAAAGAAGCTTGGCAGCAAAAAGCGCTGGTATCCTCAGTTCAAGGACATTGAATCCCGAAAGTTCGAAAAGGTTCGACGCACACTTGCCAATCTTCCTAGCAGGGAGGCACTAAAGCTCATCCCGAAGGACGACCAGACAAAGTACATCGAAGCATAGAAAATTTCCCCTATTGGGCCCCGTCATAGAAATATGGCGGGGTCTTTTTGTTAAAATGTATTTTATTTATGAGTTTAACCCATGAGTAAACTATGGAAAAGGTAGAACCGACGAATGAGGAAATCACCCTAGATTTTGAAATCCCCGAGAGCGGCTACAACTGGACTAAAAAGCAGTTGGATGCGTTCGATGCCCGCATGCGAAGCGGCAAGATTGACAAGGATATTCTAACGAAATTGCTTGTCGAACTGAAAGACGTGCGAAAGAAGTATGGTACTGACTACCCTGTATCTGAGGCTCTTGGTTATGTGTTCAATGTCGTTATCGACAAGAACCTTGGTAACCAGAAATGGCGTGGCTATACTCCTGACTGGAAGGTTGAAATGCGTGACCGTGCAATCGAGCTGCTCATCAAGCACAGCCACAACTTTGACCCCGTTAAGATGCAGAGTGCCAAGAATGTTGACCCGTATTACTACCTGGCAAAAATCACGTTCTGTGCTTTCATTCAGGCACACAACAAGCTTGTAGCAAGGCACAAGAAGGTTAAGTTCGTCTCCTTGAACGAAGCCACGATGAACAACTACTCATCCATCGACGAGTTTGCAATCGACGCAAACAGGAAGATTGACGAGGAAGAAAAGCAGGAAAAGGAAAATGCCAAGCTCGGCGTAACACCTGATGAGGACGATTTCGCCACAATGCCAGTGGATGAATTGGCAAAACAACTGAACGACGACGATTACACAAACGGGTAAAATATGAGACATGAGCTTTCAGCCGTCCTGGTTGTCAGGAACGGTGAGAAGAAAATTCAGGAATGCTTGCAGCGGCTTGTAGGACTTGCCGACGAATTTGTTGTCGTCGATACAGGTTCTACCGACCATACCCTTGACATAGCGAGAAAGTTCCAGACGATGGTTCGCCAACCTGTCATCATTGATGCGGTTGGTACACTGTTCCTTGATGACGAAGGTAACTTCGACTTCGGCAAGGCAAAGAACTACGGGTTCTCTCTTGCCACTAAGGAATATGTGATGTGGGTTGATGTCAACGATATGCTTGACAACGCCCGTGATGTCAGGGCGAAGTTCGATAAGGCTAGCACGATGTACTCTACATCGGATATCGTGATGTACACGAGGATAACCCGTTCGATGAAGTTCCCTCGTGTCAGGATTGTCCGCAGGGAAACATCGAGGTTCATCAACCCGATTCACGAGTACGTTATCGACACCGCCGAACCGAGAAAGGTAATTACCTTCAAAAACGAGTTCATCAACTTCAAGCAACAGCGTGATGTCGCCAGAAACTTGAAGGCGCTGATTAAGTTGTGGAAGAAGGGGCATTCCCTCCGTACAGCATACTATATTGCGACCAGCTACAAGGACACGAAGAATCCAGAAATGGCTAGGCTATGGTATGAAATCTGTCTAAATGAATTCCCTTACTGGGAGTTCGATGAGACAATCGCTGCTGCAGACTATGTGGTTGCCGACGCATTGAAAAATGGCCAGTTTGCCTTTGCCGACGCATTGACCATGGAAATGATTGAGAACATCCCGCAGAGGGCGGAAAGTTTCTACTATCGTTATGTGTACAATGTCAAGGTGAACAAGCTGGAACACGCTTTGAAGTGTCTGGTTAAGCTACGTGAGCTACCACCTCCGCCGAGAAGCAGAATTGGCATCAACATGAAGGCCTATAATGCCAAGGAGCGTGAACAGCGCATCGAGTCCATTTGGCGTCAGGTAAAGTACAACCACCAGACGTTAAATACGGATGCTAGGGTGTATGACACGATGCAGCAGGCTATTGATGCCACTCAGTTCATGCAGACTGTGTATTAGTGGAACCGCTTGACATTTGCTGAATAAATAACTATATTTAGCAGCATGAGTCACTCAAATCTAATTACAAAGAAACAGCTTAGCCCCGACCAGAAGAAGGGGCTTGCTGAAATGCTTACCTTCATGCGTGATAATTCAGAGAGGGAAATGGTCCTGACTGGTGCCGCAGGTACGGGAAAGACATCCCTCCTTCACGTATTCCTGAAGGAACTCAGCAAAGAATTCAAGAAAATCAAGGTTTACTGCACAGCGTACACCAATGAGGCGGTGCGTGTCATTTCACAGAGAACTGGCAAGAATTATGACAAGACCATCAGTGGATTGCTCGGCCTCAAACTTGAACAGAATGAAGACAAAGGTAAAGTCCTCGTTAGGGATGGTGTCTGCCACGCCAGTAAGTATCGTCTCATTGTCATTGATGAAGCGTCGATGGTAAACGACGACTGCTACGAAATGATTCAGAGTGTTTTACGTGATTTTCCCCAGATGAAAATCCTCTATGTCGGCGATGAAGCGCAGCTTCCGCCAGTTAATTTTGCATCATCTGCCGTATTTTCTCGTATTCCGCATATTTTCAGGCTTACCAAGGTCATGCGTGTGTCTGAGGACAATCCCATCATCGACCTTGTTACTCCTATCCGTGACCCGAGGAACATGTTCCAAGTTCATGACTGTTTTGAACATGTAGACCGTGTGAACGAACGTGGGGAAGGTGTCCGTTTCTATACTGCCAAGAAGCCTTTCTTTGAAAACCTTTTTGCCGATTTCATGTCGGAAGAATATAAGGAGAACAAGAATTACTGCCGTCTCCTCGCTTACACCAATAATGCCGTGGATAAGTCCAACATATTCATCCGTCGCCACATCTTCGGTAACGATGTAGAAGAATATACGGTCGGTGACGACCTTATCGTAACAGATGGTTACAGCATTCCGTTGGTTGGTGGTAAGACTCTGCAGGTTTACGCAAATGGAGAACGCTTGGCTGTTCGTGAAGCTGAAAAGTATACCGAGCAGGAAACCAACATTGTTTGCTGGAGCCTTCTTGTCGATAACTACATGGCTCCGCCAAACAAGAGAGAACTCCGCCACATCAAAGTGTTGTCCATCGCCGAAGGTTATTCTACCTATATGGCGGTAAAGAGAGCACTCATCGGCAAGGCAAGGACGCTTTGCGCCGAGGTTGACCCAATAACAGGAGAGCCTGTACATAACAGGCATGAAGTGTGGCAGGAATACTACGACTTCATCGACTCGTTCTGCTATGTCAATTATAGCTATGCAATGACGATTCACAAGGCACAGGGTTCCACCATCGACAATGTGTATGCTGTCGAGAAGGATATCAACATCTGTGACTGGGACGTTGTGCAGAGAAATAAGTTGAAATATACCGCATTTACCCGTGCGGCAAAGAACCTCCATATCCTAAATTAGCCGAAAAATGTAATTTAGTAACAAGATTACACGACTATTTTTATGGACATTACACTTCTTCTGACGATTGATGAGAACGGGACGATAGGAGACGGAACGTCGATACCTTGGGATTGCGAAGCTATCCATAAGGATATGGAAACGCTCATCAAAGGAAATACGATTATTATGGGCCGCAACGCATTCAATGAGTTAACCTGTTTCCGTAAGACTCGTGTTGCTGCCCGTATCCTGTTCTCCAAGTCCCTGACAACACGGCTGAAACACACGTCATACACGACCAACGTGTTCACCGCATTGACGTTGGCAAAGCGTCTGGATAAGCCAGTCTATATTATGGGTGGAAATCAAACAGCGATGTCATTCCTGAGCGAAGGTGTCGTGACTCACATGAAACTCTATGTAGCCCCAGGAAAGCATGAAGGAATCAAGTTCATATCGGTCGGTCCGAAGAGCTTCACCCTGACAAAGTTGGAAAAGAAGGATGGGTTTATCGTGAAGCACTTTACGGCAATTCCAAACGAGCAGTTGCCTATTATGCCGCTACCTGAAATGAAGACTCCTCCATGCAAGAAACCGTCCAGCAAACCTCGTTCGGTGCTGTCTCCTAGTGATGAGGTAAAAGTAGACAGCATGCTGGCGTCCGTGTTCTCTAATGGTGACTATGGAATGGACGACTTCGATGACGATGAGAGTGTAAACAAGGCTGTGTATGACTTGGCAAACAATGTTGATGGGCTGTATGATATTGTTGGAATTTACGCAAACAATCAGAAAACCATCACCGACAAGTTGAACATACTAATTAAGCAGGACCAGCAGGTAATTGGGGCTCAAATATCGTTGCAGGAAAGGGTTCGCTCGCTTGAAACTATGCTGGAAGAGAAAAAGTTTCCGATAGCCTACGTTCTTCTTGGATTGGTCATTGTTGCCATCGCTCTTGGAATAACGGGGATAATTGTATGATAGGTCTAATCATCATAAGCAAGAACCAAGTTCCATACATGGAACAGATGCTCTGTAAAGTGGACGAGATGAGCGTTAAGCCTGACCGTCTCTACTACATGCTTGACCGTGAACCTAAGAAAGTTCAGGACGAGGCGACCGCAATCATGGAAAGGCACGATTGCAAGGCTTTCTCAAAACTCATGTTTAACGACAAGGTGCCAGAGCATGTGTATCGCCCGATGATGACGCCAGATGTCGATTATTTCCTTGCGGGTTATTGCCGCAACATCTGTATCAATGAAGCGTTGGCTGACGGTTGCGACAAGCTGGTATTCATTGATGGCGACTGCCTTCCAGAAGGCGATATCATCAAGGGATATGACGAGTATCTGACAAACGAAAAGCCTGTTGTCCTTTGTGGCAGGCGTGACGATTTCAGTTTCGGTTACACTGACCAGAGGGAACACAACAAGTATGCCAACATCTTCCGTGACCCGTTTACCGTTGTGACCGATGAAACACCAGTCCTTGACTCTGCCGTTCTGTGGTCATGCAATATCGGCATGAACAAGGCTGCAATCGAGCGTCTAGTCAAAATCAATACGACGCTGTACGGTTACAACTGTGTGTTCTCCCCGATTTTCAGCGGATGCTGGGGTGGGGAGGATGGCTTCCTTGGAATAGAGTGCTTCTACGACAAGGAGATAATCCTTGCTGGACTTGGTGTCCCGAGAACTGGGATAACGCATATTCATCACGAGAGGCCAAAGGAGAAATATGGCCACGCTACGTTCGTCGAGCCGTTGAGAAATGCGGTTGCAGCACACCGATATCTATTGGAGAATTATGAGGTATAACATGGCTGAGATTACACCTGAACTTAGAGAAAAGATTATCAAGTCCTTTACGGACGAGCAGAGAAAAGTGTATGATAACCTTGTAGGAAACAAGAAACGCCTTCAAGATGAATTTAAGTTTTGCCGTCAGGCTTATGGCGACGTGATTGACGTAATCAACAAGAAGGAATGCGGACAGCAGGTCAGACTGTTCCTTCGTAATGTAAGCGACTACTTTCAGCGCCGCATGACCATCATGGAGAGAAGTCTTGAAGTTTTGTGCGGCCCAGATTTCGTCAAGGAGGTTAAGAATGCCAAGGATTAAGGTTGATTACCAGTTTCCTGCAGAAGTCATCGACTGCAACAAGCCGACCATGGATTCTAGTACCAATGAGCTACACTGGTATTCCCCAGAGACAATTGACAATGTGGTCAAGAAGTTCAAGGAAGGAGAAAGGTTCATCATTCAGGAGTTAAACCCGATTGAGAGGGGAATCAAAAAAATCCCGCTTTCTTCTGTATGGGAAGAACAGATAATGGGTCATTGCATCGCTGCCGAAAATGTCGGTGGCAGACTTATCATGACATTTAAGTGCGAATCAAACAAGCACGGCAAGAAGCTGATGAACATTTGCGAAAGCTACGGTGTAAAGAACTTGAAAATATTTCCTGTCGGCTGGGGAGACCTAGAAGATAGGGATGGAAAGAAATTTGTTACGAAATTCAAACTAATATACGTTGCATTCGAGGGGTAACCATGATTATCGCTAGATACAAACGAAACAACATATCTGAATATCAGAACATCTTCGAGAAGATTGGGATTTTCATTATCAACCAAATCCTTCGTCTTATGGCTGACTTCAAGCTGTATAACATCGAGGCTAACACCTTTAATGTTCGAATCATTGTTTGGCTTGTAATCTTCATGGTTCCAGTGATGCTGATGATTGGCATTGCTATGGCGGCATGTGTTAAATTCATTTTCTTTTGAATCCTATGTGTAAATACTGCGACCACGAAACAAATGAAGAAGCAGAGCGTTTCCCCTTGTTTGATGACAATGGTAAGGCCGAAGCTTTCATCGACGAAGACAACTACCTGTCCGTGTACACTGACAACGGAGAATGGGTTGGTGTAGCCATCAAGTGCTGCCCTATGTGCGGAAAGCCGTTGAAGGGGGCTACCCAGTTTGATGATTAGCCTCCCGTAGTTACCTCTTGACAAAACGACATCAAGAGGTTATTTTTAGTGTATTGGAGATTTTGTTATGAATAACGAATACGAAGGCTTGATGATACAAGAAGCACGAAAGTTGGTTCAGGATAAGATGAACCGTACTGGAATGGTTAGTCGCTTGATTGAATTCGGGATTACCCCAAAATTGACAAGATGGGCGTTCATGAAGGATGACAAGCCAACGCTTGATTGGGGTATTGCGTACATAAAGTTTATTGACGATGATACATACTGTGTTGGCATGTATCATCTTCCTACAAATCGTATTCTAATTTCAAGACTTTCTATTGGTCCAGGTGGTGCCCCAGTCTTTACTAAGTATGCTCATCAGATGGACGAATGCCAGTCGGCTGATGAATTCTACGAGAGATTGCCGAAGCTGGTTGATGCTTTTATTGCGGCTAAGGAAGAATACGACAAAGCTATTGATGCGAACAGAGTTAATGAATACGTGAAAACCTGTATTCAGAAGACTAAAGCGAAGATGCCTGATTACTTTGAAAAGTGTCTCCAACAGAGATTGAAGAATGGCATCGGTTCTACCACTGACTGTGAAACTGTTGAGGAAATGGAAGCCAAACTGATGTCTGCAAAGTGGTCTCCGTGGATTGATACGAAAGGTGTGCTGTCTCCTTGTTGCAAGGCGTTTTTTACGGACGATATTCCTGGCTATCATGGTATGCTGGATATCGACCAATTCCCTGATGATACTCTCTGCTATTTTAACGACTTCAAGAAAACGGGTTTCTTGTCTTTGTGCATGAAGACTAACCAGCGTGAACGAGTTAACTTTACAATCTTGATTGTTGGTCCCGAAGAAGGTATTGGTGATTGTATGTACACCTTTCATCCTGGCAATCCTGTCCCTGCTTCTACATTCAAAAGCGGTGAGCTGAATGAAGAAGGACAGAAGAAAGCGTATCAGGATGGCGATACGATTACCGTAAAGGAAGCCAAGGAACTTGGTTTTAAACACGTAAAGGCAGAGTAAGAGGAAATCATGAGAGACACTAAAAGACTCGACACGTTCTACGACCAGTTGAAAAAGGTTCATCAGGAAAAATTTCCTGACTGGCGCTTTGGTCAGTTTATGTCGAACTTCCTTGGATGGCTCGCTCAGAAGCGAGATATATTCTTCCCCGAGGAAGACGAAATGTTAGTCTACCTGAAACAGTTTGCCCGTGGTCTTAAAAAGCCAAATGTGGCAAAAGCATTGGAATCCGCCAAATGAGTATAAAGAAACGAATTAAGAACTTTTTAAACTCAGATGCAAGCATGGATTTATTTCTGGTGCTTGCCTTTGTCATAACTATTGCAATCTGCATTGTTGGGATTAACTACGAAAAGAGTAAATCTGAGAATGGTGAGAAGGCTCATTATTCTACCACGGTGAAAGACCGTTCTCATGGCGGATTTGGTTATGGGTTTGGATATAGCATCAGAACACACCGTTTTGGGTTTGGTTTTGGTACTGGTGGAATCAATTTTCATTAGGGGTTATTATGAATGAAGAAGAATTCAAGCAGCTTTGCAAGAGATATCTTCCAAAATGTCACTTTAAGGATGGTGGCACTTGCGGACTGATGTGTTATAATGGTGGCGATGACATTTTCAATATCGTGGTCGCCCTTTTGCCTCGTGGCGAATTTGCGGTGTACGACAGATGGCGTGACATTACCGAGACATACGATGTTGATTACGTTAAGGATTGGCTCGAACATTGCAGCAAGAAAAAGTAGTTTTTAACTAGGTATATCTTGACAGCCGCATTCTTTTTTGCTAAATTTGTTGCCATGAATAACGCAAACTGGACAAAATACTTTATTCCCCCGTTCCATAACGACGCTATCTGCGTTGATACAATATGGGATTCTACTGGCAACCGCACGACGAGTTCTAACTCCGATGCAGCATTTAAGGGTACGGCTGATGCTCATTTTCAGGCTATTGTAGCAGCAATGAATGCTAAGGTGAATGGCACGGCTAAACCCGATATGATGTCATTCGGCTGTCCTGTGTATGAGGGCACCCAGAGCGATGCTGTGGTCAAGTTCAAAGCAGATGGGCAGGAAATTGAGCTGGATGTTCGTGGCTGGGGCTTCTTGACGGGACCGAAACGCCTCAACCCAAATGATGCTGCAGCTATTCAGGACGAATTTGGTAAATTCATTGTTGAATGCATACATTGGATTAACTCCGACGAAGACTTCTAACCATGAGGGTTGAATATGTTTACCCCGAAGATTGAGTTCCCGCTTATCCTTGAAAGAAAAGGTAATCCGTACAAGTGGGTTTCCCTGCATCCAGATGCGGACGCTCTAAACGTGCCTAAGCTTTTCGGTGATGGGGCTAACTATATTTTCACAGGTAATGGAGACTGTTACGACCTTGTTTGGATTGATGCTAACACTCCGTTGGCGAAGTTGTCATCTCTCAATTTTACACATTGGTTTACAAAACCGATTAAGAATAGCGATATTCTCGACAACCACACTTGCCCAATATGTATGGACCATGGGGTTGAATATCTGGTCCGTATCAAAGAGAAGTGGCACTTTATCAGCACGGAAAGTTTGCTGCGTGACCACCTTCCAATCAAGTATTGGGCCAAGGAAACTGAACTATTCCCTATCCGCTAGGAGAACTTTCATGGATAAAGAAGATATAATCGACATCATCCTTCGGGATTTCCAGCCTAATAAAACACGGGAAGAGGTTCGCCCTTTTGTTGAACAATTCTTGTCATGGACGCCAGAAGAAGTTCTTGAAGATATGGACGAGTGGGATGCCGCAGAGGCAATTAACGAATGTGCATGGTGATGAACAATGAGATATCTGCTTACAACAGATGACAGTCCTCTACTTCCGCTAAGCGAAGATGATGTCGATGTATGTTTTAAATTGCTCTACATGCAGATGCGTCGGCACAATGAGGAGTACGCACGGGAACACCCCGAACCGTACACGCCACTCATCTACTTGTATTAGACTTTTTTGAACAATAGACGTAGTCGTGGTGTTGACTTCGTTGATACGGTAAACCCTTGATGCTTCCAGTATTCGAATGCATTGTCATCAAATGCCATCAGGGTGATGTACTGACAACCGTGGTTCCTTGCATACTTGAACACGTAGTTCAGCATTATGTTTGAGAAACCGTTTCCCTGTGCATCGGTTGCAACCTCAAATTCCTTCAGGGATAGGTTTCGTGTCTTTTTATCTTCGATTTGTGCACAGGCAAGTCCGATGATTACTCCCATGCTGGTGAACACCATCCACTCGCCCGTGTATTCCATGGTTTTCGCTTCGTCCATGATTTCACTTGCTGTTTTACCATCAAGACGGCTTTCATCCTTTTCGTAGCAAATCATCGGAAACCGTTTGATGATTTCCATATTGGAGAGGAGTTCCTTGACCTCTGCTGTGGTATGTAGTTCTACTTCCATTTTAACCTTACGTGAACTTGTATTCCATAACAGTATAGTGGCCGTAGCTTGTCAGGTTCTCTATAAGGAAGTCCTTAATCCGTTCGATATCCCTGATGAAGTCTCTTGTGTCATAGAATGCAAATGCTTCTTTGGTGTTCATCAGTAGTTTATCCTTTACGTGGTAAATCAAATCCTTGAACGGTCGTTCGTGGAACATGATATCGTGGATGAATGTATCGTGACGGTTCTTCGTGTTTTCAACAGCGTTGATTGTAAGCTTGAAGTAATCGACAAACGGGAAGATGAGTCCATCCTGACCATCGACCGAGGTCAGCGTTCCAGTTGGTATCTGCTGTATTCCTTTTTGCATGACATTGTATTGATGCTGGCGGGTAAGAATGTCGTCTGTTTCGCCCAGAATAAAACTCTTCATGTAGAGCGGATGTTCTACCATATTGTTCGCTGCAAAGTAAATATATTTAGATACCATAAGACTTCGTTTAAACCTCGCTATAAACTATATTCTGAAAAGCGGATTTCAACATGACCGACCTAAGTTTATCAATAAAACAGCCAATGGACAATGTTTATCGTATCATAGCCTACCCAGCCTATGCAAAAAAGGGTGAACCTGGGGTGGCTAAGGCCCTTGTAGTCAAGTCTGGTAATGTCAATTTCCTATGTGATTTTGCCGTAAAGGAGTCTGAGCGTGGCCAAGGAATCGGAACTCGCCTTCTTGAAATGCTGCTTGACCAGTTCTATGTCAACTGCCTTACCGTCGAGAAGGAAAACGAAATTGCCAAGCACATGTACGAAAAGGCGGGTCTGACTGCGGGCGAACCAGTTGATATAACCTTGTTTAACAACAATGCTACAATAGACCAGCATTGCATCTTTATGTCATCCTGTGATGTCAGTGATGAGGAAAAGAGGACGTTGGCAAACCTTCTGAATAAAGTTACGATGAAACTTTTCAAGAGCGTCTATGTGAACAGATATAACGCATCTGACTTGAATATAGATGAGTTAGTTAATGAGATAGGCTCCTGAGTTGTACGGCTGGCTGAGCAGGCTGTTTTTTGCCTTGCTGCTGAGCTGGTTGCTGGTTTGCCTGTGCAGCATTTTGCTGTTTCGGTTGTTCCTGCGTTTCATTGGGTTCTTGCTCGGCAGTTGCTATCTTCAAGCCGAAGTATTTTTGAAGCCTTTGCTTAACATCCTCTACCACTTTTTGGTCGGCGAATTTTCCGTTTACTTTGAGCAGCGGGACGATTTCTTCATCAAAGTTGATTGGTGTATTTGATTTGACATATTGGTTGACTTCATTTATGATTGCATTGGCGTTTTCGCCAAACTGGGTCGCCAAAGCCTTTTTGACATTTTCTTTACATCCTTCGAGATAGTTGTTGAATTGTGCCATCAGCTTGTTAGAATCTATCTGGTCCTCGGTTAGATTGTTTTCTTTCTGCGGTGCTTGCTTGTTTGCCTGATTACCCTGTGGTTGCCCTTGTGCCTGAGTATTCTCCTGAGCATTCGGTTGTGCTTGAGCTTGTTGAGGTGTAGTTTGTGCCTGAGCGTTCGCCGTAGGCTGTGCCTGCTGCGGGTTATTCTGTGCTGTGGTGGCGTTCTGTTGCTTCGCCGCTTGTGGTTGAGCAGGCTGTGCTGGCTGCGGCTGCTCTGCTTCCATGCAGATGTTCCGTATGGAAACAATATCATCTATGACGCATTTAGGAAGATTCAGTTTACGTAGTGATGATTCGAATAATGTCATTGTATGCCAGCTCAATCATGAATTCTGACTATAGTTTATATCCTCGGGTAGATTATAAATGAAAAACCCACGGGATAACCCGTGGGTGTATGTTAATCTGTTGATAGTGATTAGGCTTTTTTGCCTTTCTTCTGCCTGTATCGGAGAACCGCAACTTGTGCGTTCATCTGAGCCTTGGTGTATGCTGTTTGTTCGTTATTTCCTTTCTTTAGATATTCCGCCTGAGCTTTCTTTTCGGCATCGTCATAAACCTTCTTCTCGTCTGGGGGAAGATTCATGTAAGATATCTTTCCTGACAGGTACTGCGTCGAACCTTGGGGTTGCTTCGGGTTCTGCTGTTGCTGTTGAACCTGCTGTTGCGGTTGAGCTTGTGGTTGTGCAACCTGTTGCTGCTGTTGTGGTTGAGCTTGTGGTTGTGCAACCTGTTGCTGCTGTTGTGGTTGTTGCTTATTTCCCTGCTGGGCCTTGGCAATCTGAGCCTGTGTTCCTTGCGGGTTCTTTCTCTGGAAAATCGGTGCAATTCCGTACTGCTTCCAGATGTTATATTCTTGCTGTTTGATTTGGTTTGATTTCAACTGCTGCTGAGCCTTTGCTTCGTCAAACGGAATGGAAGTGACAGACTTTCCAACAGGGGCCCCAGTATTTGCTTCCTTCTGTTTCTGTTGCATTGCGGCAATCTGAGTTTGAGTTCCTTGCGGGTTCTGCCTCTGGAAAATCGGGGCGATACCGTACTGCTTCCAGATATTGTATTCTTGCTGGGATATGGTTTTTTTGTTAAGAAGTTGTGTAGCCTGTGCTTCATTAAACTTAATGGAAGTTACATTTTGTGCCTGTTGTTGAGGCTGAGCTTGCTGTGGTTGTGCTACTTGCTGTTGAGCTGGCTGTGTATTTGCGGGAACCTGAGGGTTATCGCTGAATACAGATGCCACCTGCATATTAGCCTTCTGCAATGCGGCGAGCGTCTGCTTTCCGATGAGGCCGTCTTGGGTTACACCAAGTTTTGCCTGTACAGCCTTGACCTTTTCCTTGGCTTCGGCAAGAAGCTTGTTGAATGCTTCCTGAGTTTCCTTGTCCATCTTGCCAGTTGGTTTAAGGTCTTCTGTTTCCTGAATAAGACCTATTGTCCTCGGGCCTAGCATTCCGTCTGCGGCAATCTTCTTGTTAGGTTCTGTTGCGTTGAGGAAAAACTGGACGGTTGCGACATCTGCCCTGTACGTTGGGGCGGCTTTTTTTGTTTCTCCTTTTTCTTCCGTTTCTTTCTTCTCTTCCTTGGCTGTTTTTTCTTCTTCCTTGGAATTCTTGTTGATGTCTTCGGTTACATCATAGTTCCAGCCGTTTTTGGCAGTTTTCTCTACGTCAGGGTCAACTCCATTAACGGAAGTATCTTTTTCCTGACCGTTTTTCTTGGCTTCCGCATCTTTCTTCTGGGCAGCAACCCGTTCGTCGGAATCTTCCTTCATAATGGACTTGCCGCTTGGATATGCCTCGTAATTATAGTTCTTTGCGGGGTCTTTTTCCTGACCTTCCGCTTCGAGGCAGATATTGTTGATTTTCTTGATGGCATCTTTCATATCCGCAGGGATATTCAGCTTGTCGATTGAGGATTCAAAAAGAGATTTCAACATATAGACATCCTATATAAATTTCTAAATCTAGTTTATACCGTCCGCATTACTGCAACGACATGCGTTGGGCGTATTTTTTGGCTTCCGCAACGAGGGCTTCGCCGTACTTGGGGCCATACTTCTGTTCGATTCCCTTGCGATATTCGTTGATTTTTGCAAGGTATGCAGGAACGATTGCTTCTCCACTCTTGTAGTAATCGTCGCCAATCTCGCCCGCTGCCTTACGCACGGTGTCCCTGATTGCAGCAAGGGCTTCCCTGCTGTTGTCCGTCGGAACACCTGGGGTTATCGTAGGCATGCCATCAGCTTCGCTTTCAAGGCATATCTTCCGCAGTTCGATGACGGTCTGTTTTGCAGTCGGGCTGATGTTCAACTGGTTAACCTGTGATTCAAACAAATTCATGGTGAATTCTCCTAATTGGCCTCAACCGTATTGAGGGCTATCATTGTTTCGCTAAAATTGGTCTTTACACCGAACATTCCCTTGTCTCCCTTGTCATAGAGGGCGAAATAGAATGAATAGATGGTTTCCTTGTTCGGGTTGATAACGTCCGATACGAACGTCTTGTACTTGCTTGCCGTATGGTACGTGAAGTATAGCCTGCCGTTCATCATTCCCCAGTCGAACCACACTTCGCCCTCTGGAATTACCGTTCCGTCGGAAAGGGTCGTTTCATCGTTGCTGAGGTACTGGAAGATGGTATCACCTGGGGTGTCCTCTACAAACTGGATGGTCGCCTTGAATGTATATGACGACTCGATGTCGCCTTTGGCGTTGTCACCAAACCAGTTGAGAATCTTGCTCCAATCAACGTAGTCTTCGACGGCATATCCGCCTTCGACTTCCTGCCCGTTGCCAGGGGCTATGTTCGGAATGAACTTTCTTGTATCGTCATTGACGGCAACAAAGTCACGTCCGAAGCCGCTCAGGTCGCTTTCGTGCGGCGTATCGTAATCGAAGTTGAAACGGAGTAGGTCGAACGACGGAACTTCCGATGGTCTCGTAATGTCGTCCGTAACCGATTCACAGTAGGTATAAATCGGGATGCCGTTCTTGTCGAAATCCTTTGGAAGTACGTAGTAGTCTGGTGATGATTCATTTTCTCCCTGTGGGTTATCTACTGTTTTGGGGTCATCGTATGGGGATGTGACCTCGATTTTTTCCATTATCTTATTGCCATTTTCGTCGTAAGTATAGTTTCCGTTCTCATCCAATACGGGGCGCTCAACAATCTTTTTGAGACTTGCTGTGTTATAGCTGTCAACACCACAGAGTTTCAACCCTTCGTGGTAAGTCGTTGTCGTGAAACGGTCAAATAGCAGGAGTTGTTTTAGTGACACGTCCTCGTAGTATTTGGAACCGTCGGCATCCTCTTTTTGCATCAGTGTTGTAGACAGAGTATGCAAGATTGAGTAACCCTCCCTGATAGTGGGGCACACGGTTTCCCACAGCTTTTTCTTCTGCTGGATAATGTCGCTCGGGTAGACAAGTAGTTGTTCCCTGTGGATGAGGTCTTCGTCGATATGGAAGTTCATCTCGGCGTACTTAATCATCTCTGGTGTTTCATACGGTCTGTGGTAAACACCGTAGCAAGTAATCGGGTAAGTAACCTTGTAAACCTGTTGTTGTGCATCGGAGTCGGTAACTTCATCATTAAGTTCTGTCGTATTACTATTGACGACCACGATAACTGGTCGAGGTATCTCTGGTGCGAAATCCCATTCCTTGATTACGATGGTCCTGTACTCGTTGAAGTAGGGCTCGATGTTCTCCTTTATCTGGAAAATATCGGAAATGTTGTCCGCCTGAAACTGCAACTCGAAGTTGAATGTGTACGGAGTCGGCTGGATGTCCCTAATCCATCGGTCAGCTGACCTGCAGAAAATCTCTCTCGCATAGGTCGGCTGTGGCCTGTTGGTTGCATCAGGGGCGTTGCTTACGAAACGGATAGCCCCTATCGGGTAGGCTACGGTCTGCTGCTTGTACTGAGTAGACGACCAGAAGTTCGTAAAGTTGGCGTTGTTGTGGGTGATGATTGGAATTTTTGCACTCCTAGAGTAGTCAACACGATTCATGTCATCATACTTGTTGACATACATGTTATTGAACATGTCGATAAGTCCAATAAGGATTTTCTCAATTGTGCGAACGTAGTAAAATGGTCTCATAAAGCATCACCTAATCATCGAATAGTTTATAACCTGGGCAGCCAGAATCCGACTTTATAAACTATTTCTGAATACTCACGGATGTTTCATGACCAAAGAAGACCAATTCCGTCAGGCCATATCGAAGCTTGGCCTCCCCAAAGTACAGCTAGAAGCGATTTGTGACCTCCACTCTACCGTTTACGAAGCGATTGACTGGAAAGGAATGTACGACAAGTTGTCTCATCTGGACAACTATCCTAGGGTTAAGAACGCAATCAAGGTAGGTGCTGCCGCTCTTGCTGGCGTTGGCCCTATCGGCGGTGTGTACAACACGATTAACGGTGTTCCTGACGCTGATGACAAGGTCATTGAACAAAAGTATGAAAACCTTCCTGAAAGAGACACTTCTTTTGTCGAGCCCATTCCTGTCAATACATCTACTGTACAGGCGGTTGATAATGATGCTGACGGCAAGCAGCGTGACACGGTGGAATTGAACAAGGGTGGAAAAGATAGGACTAAAATCAGGGATAGCTTTAGCGTGAAATTCCCTGACGCATCCGCAACGTCCTCACCCGATATCGCAATGCGGAAGTTCATTGAAGCGAACCTTTCAGAATATTTCAAGAACAGGACTACACCTAAACAGCAAGCAGCTCACATCGACCGAGTCCTTAGTGCTGTCAAGAATACAGCTAAGGTTACTGGCAGTCGGGGTATCGGCGAGGCTGAACTGATTGCCCTTATCTGTGTTGAGAGCATGTTTAACGACAAACCACAGACTTCATCCTATAAGGGGATTGCACAGCTAGGAAAGGATGCTATAAAAGATGCAAGGTCTCATGCAGGGGAGTTCGGGTTGGGTTCCGCACCCATGAGAGATGCGGAGATTGTTGAAGATGCAATCAACATGGCTGCAAGTTACCTGCTTTACATCATGTATGATAGCGCTCGTAGCAACAAGGTCAATATGGTGAAGGGTCAGGAAGACGATGATAAGTTCCATGGCGACATGAGGTTTGTCTTCGCATGCTACAACGGTGGCATCGGACAGTTCCCGAACCAGTTCGACCACAACAAAGATGTGAGCATCCCTCAACTGTATCGAAAAGTACTTCGTGGCGAGATGACTCCTAATCAGGCGGTTGCAGTTAAGGGCAGCATGAAGGAGGCTCTGACCTACCCGAGCAAGATAATCAAGGTACTTGATTACCTGAAAAGTATCGGTGTTCACACGAATTTCGATTCCAATGGTTATATTTATAGCAAGGCGAAGAGGTGAGTCTATTGAATTACTTGGCTATCTATTACGGTATCATCAGGAAGGCACAGAAACGGGAATATGTAATAGGGGAGCTATGCGAAAAGCATCACATAACCCCAGTTTCGTGCGGCGGTAGCAACAAAAAGACCAATAAAGTAGAACTTACACTTAAAGAACATCATATCTGTCATCTTCTAATGCTTCGGGCTGGCATCTGCACGTCGTATTATTTTTCCAGACTTTCGTCAAAACAATATATTTTTATGAAAGAACAGGAAAAGACAAAGTATGAACGCAGCAAGCACAAACAGAAAACCCGAAGACGTTACAAGGCTCGCCAAGTATCTCTTGTTTAAATACGCACCTATTACGCATGCGGTTCTCGGATATGCCGAGTTCGTCTTTGATGATGTTAACACGGTGGCAAGCGCCGTAGAGAACGGCAAGCTCTATGTCAAGATTAACCCTGATTTCGTATCTACGCTCGAACCTCAGGAACTTGCAGTTATTTTCTATATCGAGGCTGTCCGAATCGGGCTCGGCCATGTGACCACCCGCCTATACAGTAACAAGCAGATATCCTTGATGGCATCTGACCTGATTGCACTAAGAATGGGTCTGTGTTCCGATATTGGCGTGAACAACACTGCGTACGGCAAGATTCTCGCCAAAGTATCGCAAATGGAAACCAATGTAAACAGGCTGTATTTCAGCAAGTTTTACAAGGAGTACGATTACAGGAATGCAAGCATCGAAATCCTGTATAATTTGCTTACCGAGGGCCAGAATGGTGGTCAAAATAACGACGGCGAGAAGAAGGATGACTCCAGTAAAAAGAACCCGTCTGGCGGAATGTCTACCTACCTGAATGATGAAACTAGGGCCAACGAGTGGACTGCCGAAAGCAGCATAAACGAAGCGGTTGAACAGGCGGCTGTTAACGGAGGCGGAAGCTGGGGAACGGCTGATGCCAACGGTGTGATTAGCATGCTGTCGAAAGCGGAAAAGACGGTGCAGGGCCGTACAATAATCAGAAAGTTCGTGTCCCAGTCTGTTGAATGCGGGTGGCGTGAATGTAGGTTCAAGAGGAACCGTCGTTTCGATTTGATGTACCCCGGTCATATTGCCGAGTACAAGTCGAAACTGCTTGTTGCTGGCGATGTCAGCCGTTCGATGCCTACAAGTGCCGTTTCTAGGATAATTTCACTGATTTTGGCCGTTGGAAAGGATGTCGATATTGATTATTGCTGGTGGAACACCAAATGCACCAAGCCTGTCCATTTGACCCCTTTGATGAAAAAGAAGAAGCAATTTGCCGTTTCCACTGGCGGGGGGACCGACTGCAACTGTGTTTTCCGAATGCTGGACACCTGCAGAACGAGATATAACGGCATAGTTATCGTAAGCGACATGGATTTCTATCCCGAACTTAAACTATGCAAAAAGTACAGGGTTGGCAAGATACTGTGGGTTAAGACATGTTCAGACAGGGACCCTCCAAAAAAGTTTGCCCGAAAAGTAGTGGACTTGAACGAATTGGAACAGTAAATTCCGAATCTGTTTTTTGTGCGTGGTTATAAACTATTTTTGATTGAATTTATCGGCTAGACTATGACACTGGAACGACTGACGAAAGAAATTGACGTATTGACCTATAACGCAAGAAGCGTCCTGAACGCATTGATTAGGTCTGTACTCAGATATGGTACATCAAACGGATACACTGTTACAAAGAGTTCCGTCGAACTGACGCTGACCCGAAACGACATTTATCTCCTTTATAGGCTGTATAATGAATGGGCTGGCCTCGGTTTTGAAAAGGACACCTTTGAAACCGCATGTGACAATGTGCGTGAAAAGTTCATGCCTGCGGCGAATGCCAACCCGCTTCTTGTCGCCGATGCCGATAGCGACGAGCTGCTTCATGCGGTGGTTACCCACTCGAAGATTCTGTATCTGAATTCCAGCAACAAGAAGGAAGATAATCAGTACTGGATTGACCAGATTATCAACGCAGCCGATAAAACCGTCATCCTGAATTCATCCCCAATCCCACTCAACCTGAGAACCCCAGTGTTCGACGAGAACATGGAGGTCGATAAGTATTCCCAATACGAGACTTACTTGCTCCCGATGGGCTACTACATGTCCCTTATCCTCGGTTCTGCTGGCGATGAGGTTGACCATGTTGCAGGCGGTAGGAACTGGTGGTTCGATGTCGATAACGAGTTCAAGGTGAGTGCACCTTCTATCGTTCTCGGTGGAGATGACGGCACTGACAGGTATACTTACAGGTGTGCCGACGAGCCTTCTAGCGGAGGTGTTTACACATCTTATGGTTACAGCCTTGCCTATGGCTATAATACGAAACTGCGTGGTACTCACGATACGGTTGGCGGTTGCTCTACCTACGTTTTTGGTAATGATTCCCACGGAATATCCCGTAACTCAATGATACAGGCAAAGTATGCAGGTATCTACGCTGGTTTGAATAACCAAGTTCATGGAAATAACGGAATGACAGCAGGAGGCGAAGACCTCGTTGTTCTCGGTAGTCATGGATTTGCTGCAAACCGTTTCAATACGGTTGGATTCCCTGGCATGCTGTTCAAGGTTCCGAACCTTACGAAAATCGATGAGAGCTGCGAAGTTGTTACCAACGTTTGTGAACCAGAAACTGCAAGGACTCTTACAAAGTACAATCCGACCAACATTCTTGATATCTACATCAACCAGAATGAGTTGACTCCCATCTCTTTGTCCAATTTCAAGGTTGGCGACCAAGTTATCATTTATGACCAGACCATTGACGGAAAGAACTATCTGAACTGGTTCGGTGTCGAACTCCGCCATCAGTTAACAAGCATTACTGGAATAGAAGACCATGGTTCATACACAAGGTTCATCCTTAAAGACAACATCAAGTACAGTGAAATAGGTGTCGATGGTGGTCGTGTCGCAAGGTACAGTTCTGACGATTACACGAGCTATACTTACGAGTATTCTGGTACGTCAGCTGCAAAGACCCGTAGGTTCTTCGGTGCAAACTCTACTGCGTTGAACTACCTGACGATAGCTGCTGGTTTCAACCAGACTGTCGCAGGATGTGCAAACTTCCCGATGGTCCGTCCGAACTTCATTGTGGGTACTGGTTACATCCCAGAAGGTGACGAAATCCAGAGCCAGTACGTCGGTGTTGGCGTGTTCGGCAGTGATGCTGACGGATATATTCACAGTAAGGTATATCGTCGTAATGCGTTCATGGTTGCCCGTGATTATATTCATGCCGAAACGAATGCATACATCATGATGGGTATGGTCAATGACCAGCATCAGACTGACATTAGTCACTGGGTTTCTACGACCGACAACAAGGAGCACCGTGAACTTTATCTTGAAGTAACTGAAGGTTCTCTTGAAGTTGCATGCAACGACCCGAACGACGAGACGCTTGACACGGATGACTATAAGCAATACCATACGAGCCATATCGGCCTAAGCAATAACAGGATGGTTATTGGTAGGTTTACTGACCGTTCGAAGGATGCCGACAAGAGCTGCCTTGCTGCAATAAATTTCTATGACAAGAACTGGTTTGAAGACCATGGCGATGTGAACAACAGGAATATGCCTCGTAACACCGCACTCGAACTCTTGGGTGAAAACGCTATCCGTGAATTGAAGACAAACTTCAATATCACGAACGGTCTCGTGACTAAGGACGGTTATATCTGCACTAGCCGATATGCCCCAGAAGGAAGCTATGCCGTATGGAAGGATAACGTCGTTGCTAACGGTTTGTACGCAGATTCTGAATACATTGCAATAAGCAGTGCTAATACGCTGTCGTTGTATTCAGCAAACATGGTTCACCTTGCCTCCAAGAGTAAGGTATATGTTGCTGGCCCTAGGTTGGAAATTTCACCGTCCACATCAACCATTGGAACACTTGCTTTGACAGGCAATGGAAAGAGCCACTGCCATGACTGGGTTTGCGGTTGTGCAACTGTTGATAACAAGAAAGAACCTGACTTCGCCCGTGTGATGTACGCTGGCTTCTTGATTGCAACGGCAAATGACGTGCATTATGGATGTGCGAACTTCATCTTGCCTGAACGTGACGGAACGTGCTGGGGCATTGATGAATTTGCTGCTGGTGGTTCCGTATCGGCCCACATCTTCTCGTCTGTTGGCGGTGACAACAAGAGTCCTGACTACGATGCTTCGTGCAAGAATGAATCGGTCAAGTTGATATTGCCTGGACCTGGCCCTGTTGACCACATCCACCCTGTAATGATGCGTTACAGGGAAGCCGAGGTTAATGCTGACGGCCAGACGACCAAACCTGAAATCATGCAGGTTGACAAACTTGCCCTCATGGATGATATCGTCATAAGGCGTACAATGCAATGCGCCTTTAATGACGGCACTACTACGATAGATACCACTAGATGGGTGAAGATAGCGAATTTTACCGTTCCAGCCCCTGTGAATGGAATCCAGTGCTATGTAGCTGGCTCATTTAGTGTGATGGCGTCTGGTAGTAAAGGATGTGCTAAACGTGAAGTTCACTTTAACGCAGTTGGATTGCTCAATGCAGGTGGCTCTGTGAATATAAGCGGACATTCCATTGACTCAACTGGCCGTATCACAGGCTCTCAAAATGCGTGCGGTAAAGTAAAGGCTGTATCTACCAACCAGCCTTCGCTAACAACGCCTGCATTGTACGAAATATGGATGGAAGTCTATAATTTGGATTTCATTAGCATATACCCATCAAGTTTTACCGAAGGTCAGGGTACAATAAAATGGACAAACGGCATCCTTAATGTAAACGCAATTACAGATGCAAACTTGGTTAGAAGACAGGAACCAACAGGCACTGCAATAGTAGGAGCTTAATAATCGACTGGAGTTTTTATGGTACAGAGCTTTTCAAACGCATTTCCTATTGAATCTATCGGGCGTGACATCGCTAGGAACAACTACAATTACGAATCTATTTTCAATGCCTTGATGGAATGGAACAATTCGGAAAAGGATTACCTCACGGTACGCCTGATGAAGAACAGTGCACCGTATTTCCATACATGGACGATTCCTACCAAGAAGGCCCAGTCCAAGACGGCAAGCATATCTTTGGTAACTCCTGTTGCGTCAAAGGCGTTTGACCTTGATGGCGAGTACGGAATGGTTGCCGCTACTGATGCGACTGATGAAGGAAAGGATGACGTGGTGATTCGACTCAATGTTGTCAACAATGGAGGAACCCGTTGGAGGGCGTTCATTGATACATTCGTCTTTGACAGCAAAGAAGCTGCTGAAACTCTCCCGTATGCAATTTACCGCAATCCCGAAACGGAAGGGTACAGCCTATATGTGGTTGACTCGGCCAAGACTTCAACGGAAGATGCACAGACATCTCTCATGATTTCCGAATACAGTTCGGCAACGACCAAGCAAAAAAATCACGTTGTAATCAATGATGGTTCAGTCTATGTGGTAACTACGGGTGATGGTACAGAGCCGCTTTATCTTACAGACCTAGGAACATCAAAGGCTGTATATCTCGGTTCTGTATGGGAATCTGGAAAGTCATACAACAAGGGCGACCTTGTTGCTCGGAAAGATGAAAGTGAAAATTACCACCTGTTTGTAAACCTTGCCGATGACAATGCCAACCTTAGCGACCCTGCCGATTACTTGGGTACTCTGGTTGATGGTAGCTATGTTGATTATGCTGGCGAGGACCAGCTGTGGAAGGAAATCGTCCTTCTCCCTATAAGCAACGAGTTTAGTGCATCATCGGTAGTCAGGATGAAACCAGACAATGACTTTATGGGCATCGTGCTGCAGAACGTGGGTTCGGATTATGCTGATATTGGTGTCAATATCGGTGTCGAAGGAAATGCCAAGTACAAGATGCCTGACAGCACGTATGCTCGCAGGGTAGGCGTGTTCAATACGTCCAACTATTCAATGTTCCCGTATTCGACCGCCGATGCTTGGATTGAGGGAAATACTTGTGAATACGACCCGAATGTTCCTATCACAGAGAGACAGGCGTACAGTGCAAGCATGATATTCGACCATTCAGCAGAGGATGTATCTACCGTCAACTACATCAATTATGATGGACCTGACCTTGACCAAGGCCTGTGTATCTACCTTCCCGTTCACGGAAAGTCCGATGACGGAACTGGCGAGAATACACCAGAGGACGGATATACCTTCGACTTCTTCTTCCGAATATGGCCGACACCAGCATACAACGGGCAGTCTACCAATGACCTTATCATCAATAAGGCACAGATTTATGTGTACTCCGTTGACGATGCGGACGAGGCAAAGAGCGGCTCATGTACGCTTAACCCGCTGGCAAAGTTCAGTATGGCAAGGCTTACAAACTTCTATGTGTACGATGAAAACATCGGTGTGCCTAACAGGCCCGTGATGTACCGTGCATCCTTCGTGTATTCAGCAAAGGATGGCAAGTGGAAGCTGTTTGACTACTACCAGCTGCCAGACCATGTGTTCATCGGTCCTGTCGGATTCGTTGACCCGACTAACAAGGGTATTATTGATGATACAAGACCTGGCAACGAGTATAAAGGCTATGAAACGGCTGGTTTCCCGATGTTTGCCGACCCGTTCGAAAAAACTTCGCTAGAACCTGTGTCAGAATAGACTTTAAAAAATGTAATTTAGTAGTGAAGGAAGGTCGAGATGTCATACAATTAAGTTGGCATCAACACCATGGAGAAAGATGCATACACGTTCAGAAATAAATAAGTTTCTACGATGCTATAAATGCACTGGAAACCAGAAGACGACAGCACACGATTTTGCCGAATTTGCACATGTGGACCAGAAGGATAAGGCTGGTGGAACATTACTATCCCATATTGAGAGAGTTGTAGATTTCCTCGAAGAAAACGGCTATAACGACGAAGTTATCACCGTAGGGTATCTCCACGACATCTTGGATAACGGCGGGTTCTGCCAGACTGATTTAAGCATGTTCTTCCCCGAAGCTGTGTGGAAAGCTGTTACCCACCTATCACACAACAAGACCTCTTGTCGTGAAGAGTATCTCAGCAAAATCATGGAAAATAAGTATGCCACCATCGTAAAGATTGGTGACTTGACTGACAACATGATTATCACACGCAAGGAATATCCTACAGACAGGGAATACTGGAAGACTTGCAAGTACAATCGAGAGATTGAACGTCTGACCAACAGACTGCATGAATTTGGTGATGAAACAGAAGTTTAATACCTTTGGGTCATATAACAAAGGCGGCTTTAAGCCGCCTTTTCCATTTAGAATAGATTGTCAAGGTCGAGACCGTCTCCCGAGTCCTCTTCGGGCGCTGGCTCTTCTGCGGGAGGTTCTTCCGCCACGGGCTCTTCCGCAACGGGTTCTTCTGCTGGGGTTTCTTCCATAGGCTGTTCGGGTTCTGTGACTGTACCATCGTCACTGAACAGATTGTCGAGGCCTAGTCCGTCGGTGTCTGCGGTAGGACTTTCCATAGGCTGGGTAGCTTCGGGGAACCCTGTGTCGCCAGTTTCGGCAGGGGGCGGGGTTTGACCGAATAGGTCAGCCTGCTGTTGAGGGTCAGGCTGTACGGTCTCGACATCATCGCCCTTGTTGTCGAAGATTTCCGTGCCTTCTTTCTTGTTCTCGTTAACGCCAACCATTGAATGAACCTTGTCCATAAGGCTGTTTACGCCTTTTGTATTGGTCTGATTGATTTCGGTCTTTTCAGGTTCTGTCTTAGCCGCATCGTTGTTTGTAGGGGGCGTTTGCGGGGCCAAGTTGGATTCCATCAGGCATTTGCGGTATGCCTTGGAAATGGACTCGTACAGTGACGGTTCATTCCTTTTGAGATATCTTAGTTGCTGGTTGAACGTTGACATTGCGTTATCCTACGATGTTGTTGGTCTTTCCGTTGGCAACTGCGTTGAAGTTCTTTTGGAGGTCGTCGAGTTCGGTATTGAGCTTTTCCTGTGCCTGAGCAGCTGCCTTGTCATTTTCTGCCTTCTGCTTTTCGATTTCTTGGAAACGGGCTGCGAGCGACATTGCCTGCTGTGAGTTCAGGTTGTTCAGGTCACCTTGAATCGTTCTAGGCTCGACCTTCTGCTGGCCCTGTTGTGCTTGAACTGCGGCTGCATTCTGCTCTGGCGTGTTTGCGGTAGAAACAGTTGTCTGCGGCTGTACGGTAACAGCAGATTCGAACTGGCCATGCTTCTCGTTCTTCACCCATACGTCGTAAAGGGAATTGATGGTTTTCTTGAAAGCGTCGTCTTCGACGTATTCGTTGATGAAATCGATAAAGTTCATTGTGCTTTCCTCATGAAATTGCCTCTGGATATAGTTTATATTCTTGGGCGGATTTATGTACCAGATTATAAACTATAATTGCAAAAATGGAGAGCCAATGGAAAGCAGAAGTATAAAAATAAAGGATTATGTAACTCACGAACGTGTTCCTGTTAGGGGCGATTCCCATGGAAATTTTACGCTGAGTCCTTTAGGCTTTCCATTCGTGAACCGAAGCGGATATGAACCTGGCTTGCCTCCTCCAACCAAGTTTACAGCGGATATGCTGGTAAAGCCTGATTTGATGGTAAGTGAAGCCTCGGTTACACCGATTATGGTGTACAAGGATAAGTTCAGCTTTCCTCGTACAGACAGTAGCCACGACACGTTTAAAGTGGAAGCCAAGTTGACAAGCGACGGCACTGGCTACCAAATCTCCGACGAGCATGCGACTTTTTATGCTGGATGCCCAGTAACGATTGCTGTCGAGGATGCTACCTATGAGGCGATTAACGGAGATTATACCGTTTTCAGCGAGAACTACATTGTACCGCAAACGGTTGTTCCTGCCAATGGAATCGCATGTACTGTGACATTCCGTCCTGAACGATTTGAAACATCTGCAGCTAATCCGTTGTTTGTAAAGTTTACTAATAACGGAAATAACAGCGGTATTTACAAACTCATCGTATCGAGAACGCCAGGTACGGAAATCTTGTATTATACTTGGATGTACAAGACATCTAACGAGGAAACCTGTGACCCAGAAAAGGCGGTTACATTTGACGGAACTGAAAACGACAACGTGCATGACCATTATCGAAACAGGGTGAGCGACGAGGAAGTTGCCGACTATCTGCGTAACAGGCTTGGTGCGGCTATTGATTGCGGAAAGTTCCTTGGTGCCGAATATCCAGTCGATGCTCACGGATTGCTGGTAAAGTGGTTCCTAGGTCATGGAGCAATCGTTCACTCGATTGCTGGAAGGACTGTTGTTCTTGATGCGTTTGGACATGTTATTGACACGAGTGGATTAGGCAACTGTTCTGGTATTTCCGCAGACGATGACCTGTTGCTGTCTAACATAGGTCAGCTCCATGATTGGCTAATGTCAACTGCTGGTACTAATGAATATGCGGACTATCCGTCAGAAACTCCGTTGACGAGCGATAACAATAACATAACGCTCAACAATGTAACGTCTGGTGAGCGGCATACGTTTGTCATTCAGCAGGACTTGGCGAACATGGTGGCTTCCCCTCCGAGAAAAACATTCATTCATTTGCCTACTGCATTGGACCTTGCTGACGGAACCGAGTTGGAACTTAATGTTGCGTTGCCTGTTGTAAGTCAGCCAAATACGGTTGGTCAAACTGACGAGGCTGTTAAGGATGCACTTAAAAGCTTTACAGACTATGTGTCACAGCCGAGAGTGTATATCTTGTCGGGAAAGCAAACTCCGCTTCCGAACAACGCCGTGCCGAACCGTGGAATAACGACAACAGACAATTCGTTTACGCTTTTACCAAAACATCCAATCGACACTGACGCATCGACGATTGCGTTCGGATTGTACAATCGCTATGAATGTCCTAAAACCTTCCATTTTGTCGGAAGTCTGACGAATACTATATTGAATGATGGCCGAGTTGTTGATAACGACGATTATACGGTACTGTTCAATAACAGGTCAAGCATTCCTGCACAGGTCGGTGATAGCATTCTGTTGAAATACGATGTCAAGACACCTATTATTGGAAAGGTTACTGACATCACCGAAGATAATGTGGTCGTTGATTTTGGAAGGGAATTGCTCAAGCCATACGATGGAACCGACTATGCAGTTGACTACAATGGTGACACCTGCAATGTAGAACGGGCGACTGGTGATAAACCTCAATATATTATCTATATTATCGATTCGATATCTGGAGTTTCCGTTGGTGACCTGCTTGATTTCGAGGTGATTGAAGTTCACAAAGAAGAAAAGCGTATTGTGTCAACCCAGTCATCGGAAGACGGTATCAAGGTTACATTCTCTTCGGCAGTAGTTCCAGATGCCTATAACGAAATACATGGCATTGTTTCTGAGATAACTGTTAGCGGAAAGGATTTCCCGTATAACCGTGCCACCAGACGATGGACGATGTATTCCAAGGATGCAACCTGCATGGTTGACGTAAGGACGGTCGATGCGCAGGATGGATTGACCGAACATACAGAAGATAGTGGAGCGTTCACAAACAACACTTCTAGTGAACCAGAGCTGATTGACAATGATTCTATCATCGCCACTATCTATCCTACCTCTACAAACACGTTCCCGTGGAGACTTAACGGAAGAAACCGCATTCGTCACCTTGGTTTGACGACAAATGCCAACGTAGACTATGTTAGTGGCGAGGCCAAACCGTTGACCAGACTTGTGTTCGAAATGAACGAACGAGTATATTCTGGCCTCAGCGACATATACCGTGGATTCCATCCGATGTCTGAACTGCGTTATTGCGAAGATAATAACGATACCGCAGTAGGAAAGTCTGTTCTTGGGTCACTCCTTAGGGTAACCCTCCCGTCATCACTCGATGCTGATGTTGATGATGAGGACAAGGATAACATGTATGTTGTCCGCCGTGCAAGAATGGCTTTCTACGACCTTATTGGCGACTTTAAGTTGGCTCGTGTTGGTTATGCCTCTACTCGGGATTATGACGATAAGAAGAATACTAAGTGGGGTGATGGAACAGATATCAAGACTCCGACTCCAGATATCAATCCTGATGATACCGACAACCTCCAACGACTTAACGATTGGGAGACAAAGATAATTCATTTGCCGAACAACTGCCTTGGCGTGGATGCAAAGCTGTACAGAAATCTTGCCTATGCTGGTTGGGATGAATATACCAATACAAAAAATTTCAGGATATTCTATGCTGATGATGTTGACCCGTTCGTGGAATCTGATGGATATGGTGATGATGAAGTAGGTAATACCCGCTATTCTGATTTAAAGGACGATGCTGGAACAACGCAGAGAACGGTTGACCCATATTTGGATATTGCCGAAGATGATGCTCCGTTCAACTATACAGCAGAAAATAGCGTGTTCAAAATGTTCTTGCCAAATCCTACTCCAAAGACTCGCAACCAATATGCTGCCTTTGTTCATGGATTCCTTGAACTGCCTGTAATAAAGAGAGGACTTAGGTCAATTTCGTGGCTCACCACTGCGGCAAGCGAATTTGATAACCGTGACATGGAACCGTTCTACCCGACTTCACATGTAATGTCCACGGACGGTGTTGCATTCCCTGACGTTAGTAGGAATGCATTGCGTGTGGTGGCACAGAGTACAGACACGGACGTTAAGCGAGCCCTCCTTGCTATCCCTGACAAGGTGGCTATATACAATAATGATGATGCTAAGACGCTTAGCGCTGAACTGATTTCAGTCAACCTAAAACCAGAAATAAATAATAAAGAAGTGGTTGACTACATGAAGTCTTTGCTGACTATGTATTCCAACGGAATGCCGCTGCATCTCTATGATGCACATAGGGCAATCAATGTTGAAACTGCTGATACGAATGAACCGTTTAGCGAACTTCTCCACGCACATGAAGTCACTTTGTACAATGACAATGCAAGTAGCCGAATGGCGGCTCAGCATAAGTATTGCGACCTTGCAACTGCGGAAGGGCAAGACTCCGAAGATGTCAACATGACATACAACTTGATTTCTGATAATGATACTGACCCAGATTCGGCTCCGCTGTCACTGACGACTCCGTTGGAAAATGTATCGTCTACCTTTATTTCAAACGAGTTCGCTGGAATGTACACAAGGGTGCATGTCAAGGTTATGTTCTCGTCGGCTCTCGGAAGGTGGATTGTTAAGGATTACCGTCAATATCCTACCTGCTTCCTGACACCTCTATACGGTGCCAAGACAATCGACTATAAGGAAAAGTCTTATGCCTATGGCAATCCGAAGTCATATGCAAACAGAGTTCCAATGAGCGAAGGCGTTGAAAACAAGAAGTTTAGCGCTAGCAAATATGTCAAGGCATGTGAAGAACAGCCTCTATGGCAGTTGCCTTGCGGGGCTGGTAGCGACTATACAGATTCTCTGTACAAGCGCTATGTCGAACAGCCTGCAATGGAAATGAACCCAGGTTGCGTACCGTTCCTGTTGGAGAGCTTCCCGTATGATGACGACGGAAAGTTGAATGGAACAATCAAGTTCAGGAACTTGTATGAAAGCATTTCGACCCCGATGGATGCCAACGGTGACCCGAAGGAAGGTTCTGTTCCAGAGGTGAACTTCTGGAATATCAAGCTGCATATCAGGCCCGCCCGTAGCGCATACCCAGGTGCCGACATTCCTAGCAATTCTGCAAGGACTGGTGGAACCCTCGGAGACCCGACTTTGGGCATGTTTGATGACTATAATGAATTGCGTCAGCCAGAAAGCTGGCTTCTGCCTAACACGGAAGACGGAGCATGGCTTTGGCCCGATGGAACTACGATAAGACTTAGATAGCCGATAGGAAATTATTATGAGCAATATTATTATTCCAGGTTCACCCATTGGTGACCAACAATTAGCGACATATGAGCAGGCGACTGCGGGATGGATGCCTGTTCAGATAGGCAACTCTCCGTACAAAATTAACGTGGGCGCATTTGCAAAAGCAAGAACAAAGGCCTACCTTATAACAAAATCACGAGAGTCATACTCCCCTAGCAGTAATGATTGGGGTGTGGTTGGTAGTAGCATGACGGACTGCAATGCTACAACGTCGTCGAACGTACCTGTTCCTAGTGGGAATATTTTAAGTAATGGAATTTCTGTTTCCAATAGTACTGTGAAATTTCCACATAACGGAATATATCAAATCAATATAACTGTACCACTAGAAATAAAAACCGCTGCTGACCCAGATAGTGCGAATGATATTGGTAGACTAATTATAGCGTCGGCTGTATATTCTACGCACGACCAGTACACTGGTGGCGGTATGCAGACTGTGCTGTATGTCAACCGCAAGGTTAAAGCGACTCATTTTATGCATCTAAGCTATATGGCAGCGGTTATGGACTATTCGAACGCCATACTTGATACCCAGGCATATTGCCCTGGTCTGAACCTTCAGAATGAGGACGGATATAAAGTCTGTGTTCATAAGCCTGAAGTCTACATTGCTGAGGTATGCTGACGGGGTAAAATCCTTTATAAAAAATATTTTTTCAGAGTAGCTTTGAAAAAACATATATTTCAACATAGAAGTTAAACCCTCTAATGTTGAGAATTTAAATATGAAAACAAGTACCCCCGAAAGCGGGTTCGTGGTCACTCTGAATGCTGAACAGAAGGAACTCTTCAAGATAGCACAGAAGTATGGCTGGAACCGCCAGAAACTACTTGATAATGCACAGAAAGAAATCGATAAGGCTGGCCTTGGCATTTCCAAGGATACTCTACGCAAGCGCTTCGACCGTCTTTCCGAAAGATTCAACTCTTACAACGCTGCTTTGACTAAGGACGAGGAAACTCCCCAATATCCGCAGGATAAGGAAGACCCAGTCGAAGACCGTAGGGAAAGCGAAAATACCTACTTAAAAAAGCAGCTGAACAGCCTCCGTGCTGAAAACAATAAGCTCAGGGTTCGTTCGTATGTTGCAACCGAGTTGGCTGAGGCATTGAAGACAGAGCTTACCGAAGTTGAATACGACAAGTTCTACATCAATGTCAAGAAGGCTAACGATGGCGAAAACCACCTCGTTCTTCCTATTTCGGATGCTCACTATGGCGAGGTTGTTCCAAGTGCCAGCACCCACGGAATCAACGAGTACAATCCAGACATTTCCAAGGCACGTCATCTCAAACTTTTTGAAAAGGCTCTTGAAATGGCCCGTGACAACAAGTGCGGAACCCTTGACATTCTCATGCTTGGCGACCTTTTCTCTGGCAACATCCATGACGAACTCAAAGAGACTAACGCTGGCCCGCTCACTAAGCTCCTTGTTGACTACTTCAAGTTCATCGTAGGCGCTTTCAAGAACCTAAAGAACCAGTTCAAGAAGATGAATGTTTACTGCGTAGTTGGTAACCATTCCCGTACAAACCAGAAATGGCAGGCAAAGAATAAGGCATACGATAACTACGAGTACATCCTGTACAAGTTCATCGAGGAAGCCTTTGCCGAAGACAAGACCGTATCCATCCATGTTTCCGAAGCTCCGTCTGACATTGCCGTAATTGGCGAACAGAAGTGGAAGATTGAACACGGTGACGCATATCGTGGCGGCGGTGCATTCTGCTCCCCGATTAGCACTGTCACCAGAGACAACTTCAAGGACTACGGCATGTTCATGAAGATGGGCATTGATTTCGATGTGGCTATCATGGGTCACTGGCATCGTGGTGGTGAATGGTTCCTTGGAGGAAAGTGCATTCCTATTTACCTCAACCCGTCAATAGTCGGCCCGAACGAATACAGTATTGAAAAACTGCACGAGACTTTCCCTGCTTCCAGTTACATCTTCGTGACAAACGGCAAGGAAATTACGTCACAAACCCTCTACATGTTGCAATAGATTATGGCTTCATTTTCAAAGGCAAAGGCTCATATACTGAGGTTGGCACCCGAGACTGCTTGTGTCCTTATCGGGCAACCTGGTATTGGTAAAACCGAGTTCGTTTTCGACCTTGCTCAAACGCTTGGTCTTGAACTTGTCAAGCTCCGTTGTGCCGAAGCTGGTGAAACGGGAGACCTAAGTGGTCTTCTTAGAGAAGTCAACGGAGTTCATTCCCATACGATTCCTGACTGGCTTTCCCGCAACAAGCCCGTGTTGCTGTTCTTGGACGAAATCAACCGTGCCAAGAAAGATACAATCAACGCAATCATGCAGCTTTGTACCAAGGAACAGGAATTCCTTGGGCATAGGCTGGTGCCTGGTTCAAGGGTTATATGTGCTATGAACCCGTCTAGTATTGCAAGTAACGATGTTGACGAGCTGAACCGTGCTTTGTTCTCCCGTATGTCCAGAATATACATTGATGTCAACAAGCCTGACTGGCTGGCATGGGCTACGACGCATGGTATTCACCCTGATATCATCAACTACATCGACCAAGCTACTGACGAGCATCTGTACAAGATGGACGACGTTGAGCAGTTTGAAGATGAAAACACGGTCAACCCGAGAGCGTGGGAAAACTTCTCGAAGATGTACACCAATGGAATTAAACTTGGTGATTACAAGGTAGACCCCACGCTTATTCAGAGTGATGCCGCTAGCCATCTCGGCCCGAACGAGGCGTTGTGCTTCTTCTCTTGGCTGTGTACTAAGCGGATGTTCAATCCGCAGAATTACCTCCTAGAGACGAATCAGGTTAAGGTAATCGCTTCCGCAAGCCGTGTTTCCAAGATGCTTGATATTTACCAGACTGAATTGTGCAACAATGTTACCAAGACGATGATAGCACTTTTGTCTAATCCTTCCATGGAACAGTACAAGAGCACTATCGTCACCAACCTCTACCACCTGTTCGACCGTATATCCGTAGAACATGTTGCGGACGCATACGAGACTTATATCAAGCCTGCGGTTCTCCAAAATGACAAACCTGATTGGTTTATAAAGCTTACTCACACTAACGAGGAGACTTGGAGTAAGATTAAAACGATAATCCAGGGGAAGGGAAAACCTGTCGTTAATGTAAAAAAGTCTAAACAAACCAAGAAAAAGTAACTTTTTTCACGAAACCCCTTGCCAAAGGGGTTTTAATGTACTATATTCTTAGTCAGTGAAATGAAAAGTCTCACTCAACAAAAGGTAAAAATATGATTATCAAACTCAATATCACAGGAATGCCTTCAACTCGTTTGAAGCTTACAAGCAAACTTTTCACCCAGCTTCACGTCGAACGCAAGACTGACAAATTCGGTCGTCGCGTGTCTACGTCTTGGACAACTGGTAACACCGAAGTTACTCTCGAACGTTACCATTCCAACAAGAACAGCAAGGATGTTGATGGCGTGATTTACGTCGGTCGTTCCTTCCAGCAGTACATGGATAAGTTTGATGCAGACCTCGGTCTCCGTCTTGCTACCGTTCGTGCATTCACCAAGTTCTTCTCCCTCAATGGATTGAACGATGATGCAGCCAAGAAGCTTGCTGACGCTGCCGCTGAAGTCGTCGTGGCAAACAAGGATAAGAAGAGCGCTGTTATTGGCAGTGCTACACCTGCCAAGAAGGTGAAGACTGTTGCAAAGACCGCTGCTGCAAAGAAGCGTGGCCGTCCTGCTAAGTCCGACAAGGCTGTGGCATCTACCGCACAGGCTTCTGCCGCTCCGAAGAAGCGTGGCCGTCCTCGTAAGCAGCCTGTCTAAGGAGGAAACATGAAGAAGGAATTCAGTGGCTACCTCAGTGCATTCACGCCTGCGACAAAGGACAATGTTCCTTTTGTCAAGTTCTCCATCAAGACCAGTGAGAGCGGTGCTGGAAAGCATCTTCTTGACGGTACTCAGGAGCTTGACAATGCGTTTTCGAGTGTGAAAGATTTCGTAACGAACAAGGGTTATGGAAACACGAAGTGCGACCTTGATGACCCTCTTCGTGTTAACGTTACCTTTGCATCGTTCTCCTACGAAGCATTCCTTGTCTCCATCGCTGTAAAGAAGAAGGTTGACAAGGAACTTGGCGACGTAGCAGAATACACCTTCAATTTCGAAAAGGACCCGAGCAACGATGATACTCAGTTCTGGTCTTCCCACCTAAAAGTCAAGGAAACTGACGAAGGCGGTGATGAACAGGAAGATGAAGACGGAGTCTCTCCCGTCGATGCTGAAATCATGGCTCAGACCGACAACCTGTTTGGTCTTCTTGACGAGTCCCCGAAGAAAAAGAAGAAGAAAAAGTCTGGCTTCATCATGTACGCCGTCACGGTTGAAACACCTGAAGTCGAAGACGGAACCGAAGATGTCCCGTCCGAGGATGCTGAATGATGAAGTATACACCAGACACCGATAAGGCGTTGGCATGGATTTTTATCCTTGTCATGGTTGTCGGAATATTGGTGTACTTTTTCCGAGGTTAGGATTGGTTTGGAGTGAGGAAAGGCTACCCTTTTTGGTAGCCTTTTCTGTTTACATATGGGCGCCTCTGTCAAACAGGCCGCAAACATTTTCCTCGGTTAAAACAATCCAGTTTACACCTCGGCTGATACACCAGTTTCGTGCAGCAGCCCATTTTGCTTGGTTTACCATCACTTCTTCGCATTGCTGGTAGTAACGGAGCATCTTCTTTTGGTGCGCCCTTACCTTCTTGGGATTTGCACTTTCCTGCAATGCTTTTGGTGGTTTCGGCATGACTGAAAATTTCTCGGGCTTAATTTCAATTAGGAACTTGTTTATCTTGCCCTCATTGTTCGCCTTGCACTCACAGTAGATATCGGGAAAATACTTGCTCATCTTATGGAGTTTTGGCGACATATAATAGATTTCGAAATCAGGTTCGTATCCCCATTTCAGTACATAGTTGTTATTGTCCATCGCTTGGAAAATTCGTTCTTCCCAAGACGACTTGCATATCGGTGCGGCCAGATTTTCCATGTACTTCTCTGGATGCACCAATTTGTAACGAGCGTGTTTCGTCTTTGTTCCATAAATCATGTTGCCCCCTATTTACCAAGAATTCCGTTTATTTCGTCTTCGTTGTAGTCATCGACGAGTTCGTATGTCACTTCAATCTCGGCAGGATATACGTCGATTGCAGCTCGTCCAGTCTGATTTGACGGGAACGGAGTAAACTCCTGACTCATGTTTACTGGGTAGACCTTCTTGCTGCAGTTATCGAGAATCTTCGTAAGTTCGTCAACAGTGTCGCTTGACATCTTGTAATCGGCGAGCATCCTGAGCAGCTGGTAGTATTTCTCGGTGAAATATGGGCTGACCGTCTTGTCAATCAGATTATGGGAGATTGCGATACACTTCTTCTCTTCTGATTTCGATATGGGTTTCTCGCCAACATTTACTCCGTTTTCCATATCTGGTGCCGTCCTGAACTGGATAGCTTCCTCGACCTTGCTTGTCGGGGTGTTGGCTGCGGTAGACCTTCTATGGTCACTGCACTTCTTCTTTATTCCAGATGCTTCAAGCTGGGACAGTAGCGAATCGAACTGGGTCTTCGGGTTGTCACGGTAAATCTCACGGAACTCGTAATCGGAGAATGATTTGTAACCGAGCTTTGCCGCAATGCACAGGTCGTAAAGGTCTGCTTCAAAGGCGCCCTGCCAGAACGTGTCGTTAAGACGGAGGTTCTCGTTAATCTCCTTAATCTTGCCCTCGATGTCCTGCATCAGGCCTGGGCAAAGATGGCTGAAACATACCGTCCAGCTCTTGAAGGTGTTAATCATGTCGATAATCGACATTCCGTAAAATTCCCTGTTGTTCTTGTATTCAAGTGTGTAGATGAAGAAGCACTCGAAGTTGCCAACCATCTTGATGAAACCCGAAACATCGAACTTCTGGGTCAACAGGTCGGCATAAGCCTTGATAAGTGCCCTGAGTGGCTTCATGAGCATTTCGAAGGTCATCTCGATTGCTTCCTTGATGCTCAGGTACAGCTTCAACAGGAAGTCGTAGAGTAGGTCGTTCAGGGAACCTGCGATGCCACCACCGATTCCAATTCCTACGCCAAGCGACAGCGGGAACTTGTTCTGGAGACATTCCAACACCATCTCGGGGTTTCTGGAAATATCGTTTCCGTCGGCATCCTTGTTGCAGCCTGTTACGCATGCAATTGCACGACAGAAGCACGGGCAATCAATCATTATTTGGAGGAGTTCATCCCAGTTGAAATCAAGGCTGACGCTTGCACCGACCCCCACTTCGAGAGATGCGGACATCTTGATATCGGATAGCAAATCCGTGATGCACTTGAATACTGCGTCGTTGAAATTCAGCAGGGCTTCTTCAAGGCGTAGGCGGGCTGCGTCAATCTTTGCGAACAGGACGAATGCCGCCTTTGTCGCAATGTCGATTGTACCCTGAATCCACGCAATCCATGTGCCGATTGTCTGGCACAGCGATTTGCTCAACGTAAGTGCTCCGTCCAGATTGACAGGAAAGTTGAAATTGTTGTATTCCGTGAAGCTCTTGTTCAGGTTTGATAACATGCCGACGGCAGCATAGGCGTTGATGCCCATGGTTTCCCTGCACCAGTCAAATACGACCTTTGTGCAGTTGGTTGCTTCCAGCTTGCTAGTTACATTGTTTACGGAGTTAGCGGCCTTCTCGACAGCTTCGGTGAAGCTGCTCAAGATGCTGGAATCCGTTTCGGTAGCCGAAGTATCCTGTCTAGGCGAAATTACGTCTGTGATGCACTTTGCCATTTTGTATGCCGCATGTTTCGATTATAGTTTATATCTGGTCCAAAACCGTGTCTGCATTATAAACTATCATTGAATCGACAGGTGTATTATGGCCGATATAAACCAAAATAAATCTACTCAAACGTCCAATCAGAAAGTCAATCAGACTTCTGGCAATGACTCAATCAAGTCAATTGCCGATGCTCTTGCTGCATTGCCGAAAGATACCGAGCAGACGATGAAGGGGTTTCTTGACCAGCAGATGGCCAATGCGAAAAACGTAAACGACGAGCTGGTTGAACAATTCGGAAGCGCTATTGACAATAGCGATATTGCTGCCTCCTTGAATGAAGTCAAGGACTATTTCCGCAAGTCCAGTGAAGAAAGAAAACAGGATGAGGAAGCGGCGAAACAGCAAGAGTTCATGTCGAATATACAAAATGACCTCGAACGGATAATGGAAATCCAAGGTGATTCCCTCAGGGCTGAGTTGAAACGTGATGAGGCTGTCAATGATGCAAACCTGAACGAAGTCGAAAATAAGGAAGATGAAAAGGTAGACGAAGATACAAATGTCGTAAATGAAGATATCAAGCCTACCGAAGTGAAAGTCGATGTACAGCTCCCTCAACTGGAAGAAAAGGAACCTGCTGACAACGTTCCTGTCGAACCCAGCAAGGAAGAAACATTGCTGGGAGATATCGCTAAGTCCCAGACTGAGCAGAATTCCTTGTTGAACGATATTGGCCAGAAGTTGTCCGAGGTCGATGAGGCTGAACCCGATGAAGTAAAGCCCAATGAACCTAGCAAGGAAGAGAACTTGCTTAACGACATTGTTACGGCACAGACAGAACAGAACGCATTGCTGAGTGATATCGGCAAGAAGTTGCCAGATGTCGATAGTAACGAGCCAGTAATAGACAATGCTGAAACCAACAAGTTACCCGAGGTTGATGAAAACGAAAAGGAAACCCCTGATGAACCCAAAGAGGATTCATCGAAGGAGGCAGAAAAACGGTTTTCCGAAGTAAATGACAACTTGGGAAAAATCAACGATAGTCTGGACGATATTTTAGACCAGTTTGGCGACTCCGTTGCGAACACGGACATCAATGAACCTGTTCCAGTAAATGTTCATGTAGATGTAGAAAACAAGCAGCCTGAACCCGAAAAAACTGCCGAGGAAATTTCTGATGAGCCGAAATCGGTTGAACTTGCCGAAGGTAGCATGAACAGCCTTCGTGAACTTGCCGATACAATCAAGCAGAATGAAGATGACCTGTTAGAAAAGCTGGGAAATCAGGCGGTTGAATCGAATGCAGAAAATGCTCGTTTGAATAAAGACTCCATCACTGAGTTGGCAAACGACATTTCTGGAGCCTCCGATGCGATGAACAATCAGGATGACACTCCGTTAAAACCTCGTGCGGATGAAAAGGCTGAAACTGAGGATAACTCACGTAATGAACGGCCTGTTACCGAGAAGAGTCTTCAGTTTGACGAGGAGACGAATCAGGCGACTGCAACGGAAGAACCTGCACCAGTCCTAGATACCAGAATGGACATGGCTGCACGGGCGGAAAGGGACATTACACCTACATTGAACGAGGTGCAAATGTTCAACAGGATGTCATTGACAAAGGAAGAAATTCTGGTGCTTGCATCGGAAATAGGAAAGGCTGTCAGAGAAAACCTTGTTGACAGGGAAGGCGACAGGGCTCGTGATGCAGCTTATCTGAATGAAGTTGAAAGAATCATGAAGGGTTAGTGTATGGCGGAAAATAATAGCATATTCGGTAAGAGAACCCGTTACGGTATCAAGGAGAGTTACGCACAAGATGCGAAGGGAATTATCCATAACTCCATTAACGAGCTTAATCCTAACGTAGTTAGAATTGAACCTCTTGGCCCTACTGCTCGCCAAGTGTATCTGGGCCCAGTTCATGCTGCAGCCGACGCATTGAAACTGCGTATGGCGTATGCGATGAACCCAGATGCGTTCAAGCCTTTTTATGGAATATTGACTCCAAATGACCTAACAAACGTGTGCATCAATTTCGCATCCAACTGGACAAGGGAAAATGGCAAAAGTTCGTTTGACCGTGCAGTTGAAATTCTCAAATCACCTGCTGTTGCAATGCCGCTGGGAGCAAATGTTGGCGAAACCATAGGCGAGAAGCTCGGTGGTCACGATGCGGCAGGATTTGGATTAGGAACAGCGGCAGGCGCCATTGCTTCTTTCATCGCTGATGGAAAAACTGATAAGAACGGCAAGGGCACATCTCTTGTAGACAAGGTGTCATCGTTTATTGGAAATGTCAGCGAAAAGCTTGGGTCTACTACGGAATTGTATGGAATGGACTCTGCATCTACTGGCGCTTCTACATTGAAACGGTATGCTGGTGCAAATATGAGTATTCCAGCAAATCTTACATTTACATGGTATATGCCAGAACAGGAAGACTTGTTCCGTCTTTCCATACACAGGCTCTTGCAGCTTGCTTATGTAAGGCGTGCTTACTCAGACAAGACTGAGTTCTACGATAATCTGAGAGCAGCCACTAACGCTGGTATGCAACAGTCGTTCATCAATGCGAAGAATTTGAAGGATGAATTGAGCGGGGTTGCCAAGACGTGGGTTGATGTTGGCACTAGCATTATCGAGCAAGGCGAGAATATTGCTCTGGACGATGCATCACTTCGTGCGTTTGCCGAATCGAGAAAGGGACAGCTTAATGATGGTATCGTTGATGCGGCTGGAAGCGGAGTCAAGGTTGGAAACGCTATTGCAAACGGAATTACGAACATGACAGATGCCCTTGGCCAGACCATTGATTCAAACGCTGCTGAAATGAGTGAAAATGGACAGTTTGCCGATGCGGACAAGCAAAAGATGGTTGATGGAATGAACCGTATCATATCTAAGGTATTGGAGGCGTATGTCGAGGGAAGTACGTTCATGGGAGCGAACTTCGTCCTTGTACCAAACCCTGTTCGCCTTACGATAGGAAACATCCTCGATGTCGAACCTATGGTTATTGACAGTGTTAAAATCATTCCTTCGGAAGAGCTGTTCATCAACAGCATCGGTGCAAGCATCCCTGTGACTATGAAAGTACAGGTTACACTGAGCCAGTGGATGACTCCTGGCCCGAACCATGACTTCATTCACCTTATCGGTGACAATCTGTTTTATCCTATTCCTACGAAGGATTCGGACAAGTCCAAGTAATGGAGGTTTATATGGCTGATGAAACGAATTACCCTAGATTCAGGGATGACGAGCTTTCCATGCTGACCTTGGATAATGTTCAGGGTTACGAGCAGGGAAGGCCTGATGTTATCGCTCGCCGTACGATGGGCAGCAGCAGGATGTGCAAGGTGTTCTGTGCGGCAAACCATATCAGAAATCCGTTGCCATGCCGTGATTCAGTTCGTATATTTGAAGAAAGCGTGTATAACGAACTGTACATGAAAGGCTATCGTGGCGACCAGTTGAAGGCTGAATACAAGAAGATGCTTGATGAACTTGAAGAAACTCCTGAATACTGGTTGCATTACAACAACTTGTTCAACGGGGTTATCAGCGAGGTTAGTGTCGGGACAGCGGTCGTTGTGCCACAGCTTAACGATTCTTTGACTTGGTTGAAGAAATACGATTCAAACATTCGATAGGTAGGCATTCATGCTTAATATAGACAACATAGATAGCGCCTCGATAGAAATATACCTCATGGGAAGGGTTTATCCGAATTCCCTTGTGACGAAGTTTGCCCTTACCATACCGTTGAACGGTGTTCCATACGGCATTGCCACTATACAGAACGTTGATGATTCAAATGCGATTATCCATACAGGCGAATACGGTATCATGAAATTCAACAATACTGGAAGTTCTGCAATGGACAACACCCCATTGACATTCGTCGTCATGGACTCCTCTCCAATCAAGGTTGTGCCTGGTACGAACAACAGCTATCAGGACATCGTTTTCCGTCTGGGTGCTTTCGAGACTATGGACACAAGGACGTTCCAAAAGTACGGTACGTCAACGGAGACGATGCAGCAGGTGTTTAGGCATCGTAAGATTGATGACCCTGTAATCGTAATCCCGCCGAAAACGACGGGTGACATGATGAATTGGATTGTCGTCAAGGCTGACATGGAGAATACCCTTAACGATATCGTTGAGCATTCCTTCCTCGAAGGCGACTATGTGTATTACGCATTCTCTACCGAGAAGTGTAACTATGTCGTATCAAGCATAAACCGTTCAAAGAATTATTACAAGCATCAGATGCTGATGTACTATGTGAACGCAAAGCGTGGCGGCAATGCCTCGATGTTTGAGGATTCTGACTCTGGTTATGTCACTTGGTTCTATACCACGGACAACAGGTGGAGCGATGCTGGCAAGAACAAGAAAGACCTGTTCCCTCACCTTACGTACATGACCCTGACTGACAACAAGCCTGATGTCGGCCTGTGCGATAACGAGTGTTTCGGCAAGCTGTTGAAAGGGGCTGGCTACACCAATCAGGAAGAAATCGACAATTCCTTTGGCCCTGCTGGCTATACTTTCGGTGATGCCTATATGATTCGTGACTGTACGGTGAACACGCATAACATGTATCAGGTATCTCCATTTATCCGTCGTCGTTATCTGGCCACCCTTGGAAAGAAGATGAATGTGACATTGACAAACCTGATGGGTCCAGATGTGGGTTCGTCCGTGTATGTCTACGCCAAGTCCAAGGAATTGAGGGACGACTTTTCCGCACCTGACCAGATTTACTGTGACGAGTATATCGTCTTGGGCAAACAGATAATTAAAAACGATGGAATTGATAGTGGCTCGGCTACCTCGGAAGATACCCTCATCACCGTCGTTACTCTTGGTTCACCAAACCTTCTTTACGGTCATCCGAAGGAAGTTGAGGATGAAATTGCCAAGATTAAGTTCCCAGAGTATAACAATGCACAGAAGAAAGTGTAAAAATGTATTTTATCCATTGTAAAGTAGCTGTATTCAACTATGGGTAAGCTTTGTTGTGATGGAAAATTCGATGTCGGCCTGTATAAGCCGTTGTGTCAACAGCTGGTGGACTTTGGCAACGAGTGTTTTTCCAATTTTGTTGACCGAAACACGCTGATGTGGATGTTTATCTTCTATGACGGGGCGAACGATTGCCCCAAGTGCAGGTCTTCGTTGGCTGAAATTCACGACTGGTTCTACAAGAAAGGCTTGCTGGACAGCTCTAACAACATGGTCAAGATAGTTGTCGAACCAGAACCAGAGAAGTGCAAGATATATAAGTCGCTTGGTCTAACCCTGAAACCGATGCACATATTCTGTGAACCCGATGGCAAGATTTTCGACATATTTACTGGACTTCCAGACAGCAAATGGCTAGACAAGCATATTTACCCGTACATACAGAAGAACATAGGCATGAAGAAGTTGTTGTCTACGATGAAGGAGCAATGATGACGGACATTAAAGAACATAGCATAAAAAGGATAGTTGTCGGTTATACGCTGGACTCCGTTATCGAAGCCCATAACCAGGCACAGAACGTAGAGAATGAAGTGGTGTTCTACAACACAGGAACCCTTGGTGAACCCCTCGACAAGTACAACGACTTCATCTCGTATGACGACGCAAAGCGACTCAGCGTCATTCTCCCCGACCTTGAATTCGATGCGTTCCCAGGTTGTGACTACCTGTACATCCCTTATGAAAAGCTGAAGTTCAAGAACAGCCGCAACGGGTTGATGTCACTTCCGCTCAACAAGCTCAGTTTCGACGACGTTGAAGAGTGGAAGGCTGTTAGAGACGGATATTTCGACGAGCATGTTCAGGCTATCCTGAAAGACATGTCAAATTCGCCTACCCGACTGATAACGATGTTCAAGCAGTATTTACCGAAATGGTTTGTTGACAGCGTTATCCGCAATATGAGTAATACTCGGTGGGCGGACATCCCGACAAGCAACATCACCCTCAATGGTTATCTGTACGAGTTCAACCTTAATCAGATTGACTCGGAAGGCATCCAGATGTGGTACAAGCCGAGAATCAGCTATAACGAAATCTGCAAGCGGATTTTGAAGAAGGACAAGATTCCCGTATATACGGCAACCAAGGAAGATTGCACCCGTTTCCTTACCGAGCGTTCAATCGAGTATGTAACCTTCATGGACAACCGAGTTGACCATTACCTAGGCTATCGTAGCGGCATTTTTGACCGCTGTGTGATGTCGGCTGTTCGCTGCGAGTTGCCGTCGATATTCGCAAACGATTTTGATAACGGCATTATCCGTACACCGACGATGGCTCATTGGGGAATATGCAAGTATGGAAAGGATGTTCGTAAACTTTATTCAAAGAAGTTGACTTCAATCATAGATGTTCCTACATCCGATATTCCGATGACGAAGAACAACCTTAGAATATACGATGCATACTCTAAGCTTCTTCCTTTGTTTGGAAATTTCAAAACATTAAATTTACAGCAGAAAATAACTACGTTAATAAAGTAGTTTTATTGTTTTGCATTTTGTGGGGCTGGGATAAATCCCCTATTTTGTTTGATTCTCGAATTGAAGTCGTATTCATCCTTTGCATTAAGGGCCTCGTAACTGTTACGAGTGTTAAGCATAGTCTTCTTTGTTCTTTCCCAGAACCTTAGGTTGTAGTCCAGAGAAGTTTCTGAGGAACCTACGGTTGCCTGAGTTACGCTAGTATTGTCGTGCAGGCCACGGTCGCTCTTCTTGAATGTACCGTTGAGTGGGTTCGGAACCTTGAACTCGACACTGAACGAAGCGAGGTCCATGTTGGTGTTGTTCGGGTCAATCGTAGGTGCAGCGATAAGCACAACTGAATTGTATTCGGACATCTGGATAACATCAAGATTCGTCCTAGTACCTGGGTCGTAAGAAAGCCACGGGGCGGTTGATGCTAACGCTTCCTTGTTTAGGTCAACTGCCCAGTCGTCAGCGGTAGCACCGTTAAGAAGTTCTACCGAGATGTCAATCTTATGGAAACCAGACTTTGGCCTCAACACGAGAGGAGAAATCTGCGAGTTGAACATTGCGTTGAAAAAGTTGAACCACATCAGGTACTGGTCATCAACTACGGTCAATGTGAGCTGGCCAGGTTGTACCCTCTTTGGCATGTTGAAAGTCAAGTCCTTCATGCTGTCAAGCGAGTCGATTTGTGCCGTAGTCAAAGTTGGCTTCGGAAGCGTTATTGACTTGCAGTTCCATAACATGTTAAGGATTCGCTTTTCGTTATCCCAGTGGTCGTCGATGAAATTGCTGAACTTTTTCATCAGGTACGCAGAACCGTTGAACAGCTTCGGTGCATTCGTATATTTGTCGCCCGCACAGTTAACCTGCATTATGGTCAACGCCTTCTCCACATACTCACCACTGAACCCTATATGGAACTTGTTCGGGACAAATCCTTCTGCATGTGCAAAATACTTTTGAAGGTAGCTGTCCGATGGAAGCTCCGTATTGTGCATCACGGGTGTTACGTGGGTGACTTGGTTATATGGAGTAGACGGTGTACTTGCCATAAGCGCTCCTAGTATGAGTTACTGTTTTCTCCGCCAGTAACTACACATATAGCTGACATAAGCGAGTTGGGGTCGGGGAGGCGGATAATCCTCTTAATCTGGTAATTGAACGACATGGTGAACTTCAACGCCTGAGCACTGCCTGGAGTTACTTGCAATCCACTTATGCTGGTAGGGAAACAGCGGTAGTAACGAACAATCATGTGATGTTGGGCCCTGTCGTCTCCGAAGTGGAAGTCGATATGGGGGATGAACATCAGCCTGTTCCTGTACCTGTGGTCGTAGCCGTAGACCCTGTGGTTATGGTCTAGTATAGGGAATGCGTCCGTCTGACCGCTCTGGATTGTTTCCATGTAGCGATGAAGCGCCCAGTAGTTCTCGTAGTAGTCGTCACAATACATGCTTATCGAAATCGACTCGTCATATTCGTTGTCCTCCTGTGTCGGTATGTAAACAGTGAACTTGTAATGGCTTTCCTTGGCGTATTTCAATGAAAGTCCAGGAGCGGTAAAGTTATCAATGTTTGCATTGACCGTCTCAGGAGGAGGCGCTGTGTGCGCCTTTGTAACGTCATCTACGTGGTGTTTCCCGTCGTAGTCGGGGTCGTAAGATACTGGAAGGTCGCCTATACGGCACCTGATGAAACCCTGATGCACGGGCACAGGATTTCGTACAAGGTTACGATGCAACTCCCTGACAGTTCGGGGAGTGTATATAGGCATTTTCTCAGTCATATCTTACTTCTTTACCTGAACTGAACCGACAAGGTTGGTCTTGGAAACCTTCGGAGGTTCCTTCTTGTACTCAGGCTTACCGAGTTCAACAAGCTTTTCCGTCTTCTTGCCGTCCATGTCCTTCTCGACATACTTTGCGTATGCCTTCGGGTTCGGGTCCTTCATCGGCTTGTCGCTCGTGACAACACCGAAGTCATCACGTCCACCGACATTGAGAGTCGGCTTCTTCTGCGGCTTGACGATGCCAACATTGTTCGGAAGGTTGTTCGTTCTGATAGCGGCGATGAGCTTCTTCATGTCTTCAATGGAAACTGTCTCACCAGCCTTGATTGGCTTGATTGAGCCAACAAGAGATTTGCCGTTGACTTTCGGGGCTCCCTTGACGCTGTAAGTCGTATCGATTGTTGCATCGACAGGCTTGAACTTAGGGGTTCCACCAGCTGCTTCCATCTGAGCAGTCTTCTTGACTTCTGGTTCCTTCTGAGCTTCACTCGTAGTTTCCTTGTGGCCCTTGATGCGTTCAGCCTTCCACTCCTTGATGGTTTTGAGCGGCTTTACACAGCCAACCTTGTCGTTCGGCATGACCAAGCCTTTCCTGTTCGGCTTACGCATTGAATCGGTGTCTGCGGTGGAAACGGAAGCGGCGTTCCAGAACGGGAACACGTCGTCCACATCGAGCGTTTTAACGGGCTTCTTAGTCTCCAAGTGAGCCTTCACTTGACCAAGAAGTTCTTTCTCTGTCGGAATATCAAACATATCCATAATTATACCTATCTGGCTTTTGCCAACATTGTTATGCAAATAGTTTATAATGTTGCGGTGGCGGAATAAGCGGATAAGCACGCATTTCATTCGCATCAAGGTTATAAACTATTTCTGAAATACTTGGTGCAGTGCAATGGAAAATATCTTCATAGAGGCCGTAAACAAGTACGATGGATTGGATGACACCAGAAAGGATGCCATCGTGTCCCTATATCGTACCTTGTTCGAGGCTGACGAATCAACTGAGAAGAAGGACGAAAAGAAAGACGAAAAGAAGGATGATGAAAAAGACGATTCTGATAGTTCAGAAAAGGAGCCGTTCAATATAATCAGGAACAGCACTCCTTCAAACATGACTCCCGCCAAGAACCGCAAGATTCAATATATTGCGTTGCACTACACTGCTGGCAACTCGTCAAAGACTGGCTCTGCAACGAGAACTGTGTTCCCAGCAAAATGCTCTGCCGACTTTATTGTTGACGATGGTGAAATCTATCAGTACAATCCTGATTTGGATAACTACTACACTTGGGCCGTTGGCGTTACCAGTGATGCACTTGAAGAATATAAGAACACGGCAAAGATTGGCGGTGCTGCACAGTATCATAACAAAGCTACAAACGCAAACACAATTTCAATCGAGATGTGCAGCAACTACAGAGGCAAACGAGCAAAGGGAACATCCCCGTTTGACCCTAACTTTTATATGACGGAAGCGACATTGGCTAATACTGCCAAGCTTGTCGCTTACCTCATGAAAAAATACCCTGGTGTACAGATAGTCCGTCATTTTGACATCACTGGAAAGCCATGCCCTGGCCCGTGGTGCAGAGACAATGAAGGCGACCAAGCGTTCCGTTCGTTTGTATCAAGGTGCGGTTCAACTCCTCCACCTCCTGACCCAACTTATCAGGATGTTGAAGATAACGCGATGGAAAAGGATGAGGAACCACCTTGGCCAGATTTCGGTCGTTTCTTTGCACCAGATAAGACGAGAACTGCAGCCGAAACGGTTGAATCGAGTATTTCGGGAAACAATGTTGTTGACGGATTTTTGGGAGCCATTAAGACTCCTGCGGGCAAGCTGATTGCCGATGTCATCGTAAAGAATAACGGACAAGTGTCCAAAGATGTTGTTAAGGATTTTGCAAACATGGTTGTCAAGAACCCGGAGATGTTGAAAAATGTACTCAAACTCGTCCCTAAAAAATAACTACGCCTTGATGGAATCTGCGTTGAACAGTATTGAGGGTCTTGACACCGATACGGTCAGAGCCATCATTGATTTGCACAAGACGATTTATGCCCCGCAGTTCGAAAGCGCTGATGGTGTAGCGAGTGCTGCACTATCGACTGGAATGAACGGTTACTTCATCGGTGCTGGTGCATTTGGTCTTGTTTCTGCAATTGGGGGTGCTGTTGCCGCTGTTGCTGGCGCTCCTGCACTTGGTATAACTCTGGCTGGACTAGGTGTTGCTGGTGCAGTCGGTAGCCTTATCTGGTCGATTTACGACGGGTATGGTTCCGCTACTAGAGCGAAAGATGAAGCTAGCCGTGCTAACCGTGAAGCAGCCGCCATCAAAGATGCAAATGCCGCTGTGGAAAAGAATTTGTCAAGCAACCCGTTCACAAAGTATGCTACAAATGCCGCAAAGCGCACAAGCGAGATTTTGTCTAAGACTGGTGGAACCCTGTTTGACAAGGTTGATGCTGTTGGACAATCTGTAAGCCATGTTAAAGAGGATAACACGACTAGCATGGATGATGATGACTTTGAAGAAAAGTACGGGTTTACCAAGGACCTTCAAATCGTCGATGCGACCAAGGCTCTCAACCATTCGTTGCAGTTCTACTTCCTGATGAACGGTATGAACGAGAACGGAAACAAGGTTATCGACAAGAAGGCTTATGCAGAGTTCCAAGAGGCATTTGAAGATTATTGGGAAGAACATAGGGACTTGCTTCCGTACCTGAACGAGAAGGCGGCAAAGGCAAAGATGTTCCCTGAGTTCGTCCGTCATTATTACACCGATACATTCATGCCAGCGTACAAAAGGAAACTGGTAAAGGCAATCGAATCTAGTGACGAGAACAAGAGCGTTGCAGAACTGGAAGCGGAAGGCCGTGATGAATTTGGTACGGTCGTTGACAAGAATAAATACTATGCGTCAATGGGTTTTAGTGCGGATGGAAAGGTGACTGACATTCAGAAATTCTCCAATGCGTTTATGGCCAAGACAGGCCTTGACCTGAGCTACAATCCTGTATCTCCTGAAGGCCATCGTCTACTTGAACGCATGATGAAAGACCCGTCAAGCGAATATCTGAAATACCTCCCTGCTCCCGTGTTCCTTATGACCGAGGAAGACCAGAAGCCGTTTATCGAGAAAGCGAAGGACCCAGACCGTCGTGGAGAATCCCAGTTCGGTCGTTATGGTAGCGAAATGATTTCGGCTGCTGGTGTAAATCAGGCTGTCGCAGGACAACGGCAGGCTGGTCAGGAACAGCAAGTGGGACGTAAGGTGAAAGGCCCTGCACAACAGGCTGCAAGGCCAGTGTCCAAGCAGGCTGCACCTAAGCAGGATATTACAGACGCTCCTGATGTCATGAAACAGGCCCCCCAGTGGCGTACCGTTGGTAAGGCTCAACTGGCCCAACTCTACGGAGTGGCGAATGACCGTGCAAGGCATCTTATGCGACTAGGTTACATCATGAACATTAAGGACGGAAAGTTCTACCGCATGAGTGACGAAGACAAGAACACGATGTCGAAGATTGTGTTTGAGGAAATGGACAGACGGTCCCACGAGAACGCCAAACAGCGTCGTCAGGTGGCTTTGAACCAAGGTCGTTTAACAAGGGCGGAAATGACCCAATCGGAAATTGACGCTTCCAACAAGAAGGCAGGATTCCCGCAAGGAACATAGATAGAAATAGATAAGGAGTGATACATGCCATTTAACGGAATACCTAATTTGCGTGATGCAAATGAGCCTGTGAAGCTCGACCTAGAGAAGTTGAGGGAAATCAAGAAGTGTGCCCTCGACCCTATTTACTTCATCCGCAATTACGTTTACATCAACACGAAGGACAACGGTATGCAGTTGTTTGACCTGTACGATTTTCAGGAGGCGGCGATAAAACGCTTCATGAAATACAGGTTCAATATCAACAAATGGTCAAGACAGGTGGGCAAATCGACCATTGTGCGTGGCTTCATCCTTTGGTGGGGAATCTTCCACAAGGACCAGTTGATAGCAATGATTGGTAACAAGCTGTCGTTGGCTAAGGAACAGATGCAGCAGCTCCGTGATTCGTACAGTAGGCTCCCGACATGGTTGCAGCCAGGTGTGAAACTCTGGAACAAAACGTCAATCCAGTTCTCGAACAACTCACGTATCATCGTGTCTTCGTCATCGCCTGACAACATCCGTGGTTTCTCCATTAACTTGTTGTACCTTGACGAATTTGCGTTCCTTAGGCCGAACCTTGCAGCTGAATTTATTGCTTCCGTTATGCCGTCTATTTCCTCTGGTAAGACGACCCGTTGCATCATCACTTCGACCCCTAACGGAATGAACCATTTCTACGACATGTGGCAGACATCGTTGGAACTGGAACAGGCGGAAGCCGAGTTTGATAAGGGAAACAACGACCTTTATGTTCGCTCCGTTGTTACGTGGGACCAAGTACCTGGCCGAACCGAGGCGTGGGCGAACGCAGAAAAAGTCAAAATTGGCGACCAGCGTTTCCGTCAGGAATACGAATGCGAGTTCGTCGGTTCTGGTATCACCCTTATCGACTACCGTTGCTTGGAAAAGTTGAAGGCTGTTGACCCGTTGCCGTTGGATAGCAGTATATGGCCTCCTGAGCTTGCTGACATTGTACGGGATATTTCGATGAGGGCATTTAAGTACCCAGAACCTGCTGGTGCTATGGAAGCAAAGGGTTACTCCTATGTTGCGTCCATCGATACCTCGTACGGTATGCGTCAGGACTACCATGTGCTGCAGATTGCGAAGGTGTATTCTAACATCAAGTGTGAACAAGTGTTTACAATGTCGTCGAACTGCACGGAAGTTAACGACTTCTGCCGTATTGCGAACATCATTCTGAAATTCTATCACAACCCTTACCTAATCATCGAATACAACGGACCTGGAAAATCCACCTATGACTATTTCTTCAATACGGCAATGTACCCCAATATCCTCAACTTTGACTTGAAGTGCCGTGGTCTGTGGGCAACACCGACGTTGAAGAGCAACGTTGTCATCCTTCTGAAAATGTATGTCCAGCGTGGGTACATCAAGGTGTATGACTACGATACAATCATGGAACTCATGACATTCACCCAGAAAACCCAGAACACTTGGGGTGGCGGCGGAAACACGCACGACGACCATGTGACATCGCTATACTGGATTGTTTACTACCTGAATACAACGATGTATTATGGTAACTACGAGCAGATAGAGGATTTGACTGAAACTGAACTGTTACGCTTGACCGATGAAATGAGAAACCGTTACGCTGATGCTCTCGACTTTATAAGGTCTCCTGATGCTATGGCTGAACAGCACAAGCTCGGAGCTATGGCCGAAGCAAGCGTATAAACTACAAGAAAATACGGTAGCATTATGGCGAAAGATATTAACGATTTGATGGATGGCTTGTATAAGGACGGGACGACCTCGGTAACAAAGGAGAAGGTGAATATCCTTCGTGTCTTCTTGCAGCGAGCTTTTCCCGATGTGGACAAGGCTGTCATCAACGATGCGTCTGCACTGCTTACCGTATACTGTTGCCTTGTCACGGAGGGCAAACATATTTCAGTTAATGGGCATGTGCTGGATGCGGAAGGTTTCCAGAAGCTCTTTGACTCGTACGGCAAAAAGGCCGAGGCTGCGTTCGATAGTCCGCAAAACATGTATGATTTCTATGGTTCTGCAATGGTTGTTGCCCTGTATGTGTACAAGTACACCAACGGATTCACCAACAAGGAAGCCATTTTCCGCAAGAATAGGGCGGGCGACAAGTCCGAACGCATAGCCAGTGCGATGTGGGACGACGAAATCCGATAAAGCACACTTGCCAGTTACATCGTAAAAATATATATTTTGGGGGAATATACGTATGATTCCCCCTTTTGAGGATTGTTATGCCAGAAACACCTAAGGTTATTCCTGTTGTTCCACAGCCCACCGATGAGAACGGGGTGGTAACTGTTAATGAAAACATTGAAAAACTTGCCGATTGGATGAAAGATAAGGTCAAGACCAAGAACAAGAAGGGCAAGTTCGATGTGGATATCATGCTTCAGAACATGGTTGAAAACATCGGTGATGGCCAGATTAATGCGAATGGACTACTCATGCAGGCCCAGTTGCAGCTTGCCGACCTTGAAGAGGAAAGGGCAATCAAGTGGGGCAAAATGTTTGAAACGCTGATGAGTAGCAGACAGCCTTTCGAGAAGACCAAGGACAATGTAAACATGTACCTATCTGGAAAGGCGGAGATTGCCAGCCTTGATGTTAGAATCAAGAAGAAACAGGCTTATATCGATAATTTGAAGGGGTTTGCAGATGCTGTCAGGTTCTATCCTAAGAATGTCCAGACTATCCTTGACCTGAATTCTCTTGCCGTAGAGTCTGGCAAAAAGGGCCTCATTGACCTTGATAAAGAGGTGGAGGAAGACAAGTAATGCCTGACGAAACATTTAATCCGTTTAACATGAATATGCCTTGGGATGTTGACCCGAGCAAGGAGCCAGCTCCTGCCGAACCTAAGGATGAACCAAAGGCCGAGGAGCAACCTGCAGAACAGAAACAGGATATATTCACGGCGCTTGAAGAGAAGTTGAGGCTTCCCATTGGTTCGACCAAGGAAGGTATAGAAGAG
>OCTW011617150.1_pt1 | contig 92430 bp, 74 predicted proteins | sample 1539671 | NCBI WGS metagenome assembly OCTW01 (sample SAMN02144230, study PRJEB22623) | gut metagenome | biome: sheep rumen | host: Ovis aries | place: New Zealand | reverse complement strand
TGTCATGGCGTGCAGTGTTTGTCCCTCCAGTCCCTTTACCGGGCATCTGGCGGGACCGTAAACCGGATCTCCCAGAACCGGGTGGCCGATATGAGCCATATGCACCCGGATCTGATGCGTGCGTCCGGTCTCCAGTTCACATTCGATATAGGAATACTCCTTCATGGTCCGCAGAACCGTTACATGCGTCACCGCGGGTTTCCCGGAGGCGGCGTCTACAACGGTCATTTTTTTTCGGTCATTTTTATCTCTTCCAATATTACCGCGTATACAGAACCGAAGTTCTTTTCCATTCTGCCCGACACCAGCTTCCCACTCGCAGGAAAGGAACGGACGATCTTTGGGGCTGACGGCCTGGGGAAGCCTGTCCTCCCGGAAGCATCCGTGTACAATCGCCCGGTATTTCCTGTGAATGCTGTGGACAGCCAGCTGTTCCGCCAGGGTGCGGTGCGTGCTGTCATTTTTACAAACGACAAGGGCTCCTGTCGTGTCCCGGTCAATCCGATGGACAATGCCCGGCCGGAGTACCCCGTTAATGCCGGAGAGAGAGCCGCGGCAGTGATACAGAAGCGCATTAACCAGCGTATGCTCCATGTGTCCGGGAGCCGGATGGACGACCATTCCCTTAGGCTTGTTTACTACCAGAAGATCCTCATCCTCATATAAAATATCCAACGGAATATCCTCCGGCTGAATATCCGGTTCCCTGTCATCCGGAAGAGAAAGGATAACCCGGTCGCCTTCTTTTACCCGGAAGCTTGCACGGACAGGCTTCTGTCCCACCAGAACACCTCCGTTTTTAATCAGCTTCTGCACGTAAGACCGGGAGAGCTCTTCCAGATGTTCCGAAAGGAATGCATCTATTCTGCTGTTGTCGTAATCTGCCTCTACGGTCAGACAGATATTCCGCATAATAATCAGGCCACCTTCTTTTTCTTCAGGAAATCCAGATCATTGTCCCTGTAATGAAACAAGATCAGGATAATCAGAGAAATCACCGACAGGGTGACGTAGATATCTGCCACATTGAATACTGGAAAATCAATCACGACAAAGTAGATAAAATCTACCACATATTTGGAGACAACCCGGTCAATCAGATTTCCGCAGGCTCCGGCAGCGAGTACCAGAAGCGTGAGAATTAGCGGACGCATTCGTCTGGTTTTGGGAACCTTCCTCATAAAGAGGATAATCAGAACCAGAAATATCGTTGTCAGCACATAGAAGAATCCCTGTCTGTTTTGGAGCATACTGAAGGCAGCTCCGCGGTTCTCCAGATACTGCAGCTCCAGAATCCCCGGTATCAGGACAACGGGAGGCCTGTTTTTCAGGAAAAGCACGGCCAGATGCTTGGTAAACTGGTCGGCCAGAACCAGGACAAATACAAACAGAACCATTCCGGCATACAGAAGCGGAGCAGAATATTTTTTTTGTTTAGAATTCATTTCCATTTTCACCCTCAAGGTTTGATCCGTCGGCTAAAAAACAGCTCATTGCAGTCAGGCGCAGAAACAGGCAGTTGTGCAGGACAGTAGAGATATTGCAGCCATCCGCAGAAGCCGACAGTTACACTGTATAGTGGCAGCATTAAAGTCAAAACACACAGGCACTCAGTTACCGGCACAGGACAGCAGCGGCATCCAGCAACTCTCTGTCTGATACATTTTTATCGATAAATGCGTCTCCGATCTGATGAAGCAGGATAAATTTAATTTTTCCGCCTTCCATCTTTTTATCCGATTTGGAGGCTTGCACGATTTCTTCCGGGGATAGCCCGCTTACCGAATCCGGCAGCCCGTAGGAAAGACAGACCTCGCAGATTTTCCGGTACGTTCCCTCAGAAATGCCTCCTCGCCGCATTGACAGCCAGGATGCTCCGATCATACCGATCCCGACACACTGTCCGTGCAGCAGGGCGAGCCCGCTGCATTTTTCTACCGCATGTCCCAGCGTGTGTCCGTAATTTAGAATTCCCCGGATTCCTTTTTCAGTCGGATCCTCTTCCACAACTGCTGCCTTTACCTCGCAGCAGGCGCGTATCACACGGATCATGGCCTCCGGATTTCTGGCTTTCACCAGGACACGATTCTCATCCAGATAGCGGAAAAGCTCTGCGTCCCGGATCAGGGCAGTTTTGATAACCTCGCCCATACCGGAAACAAACTGTTCCTCCGGCAGGGTGCGCAGAACCGACATGTTCATGTAGACCAGCCGTGGCTGATGAAAAGCCCCGACCATGTTTTTGTACTGCTGGAAGTCCACGCCTGTCTTTCCGCCGACGCTGCTGTCAACCTGGGACAACAGCGTGGTCGGCACCTGGATAAAATCAATCCCCCTTAAATAAGTGGCAGCCGCAAAACCGGCCAGATCCCCGGTTACGCCTCCGCCGAGGGCGACAATCAGATCCTTCCGCTCAAAGTGCTTTGCCACCAGAACCTGATAGAGGTCGGACACCGTATCCAGATTTTTGCTCTGTTCCCCTGCCGGAAAGACAAAAGATTCCAGAACCGGAGCCCATCCGTCCAGTGCATCCAGCACTTCTGAAAGGTACAGCTCCGCCACCGTGCTGTCCGTCACAATGCAGACCCTGGATGGATGCAGATCCGGTATGTCCCGCAGAGCCTTCTGCAGTCCGTCAAAGCTGTGTTCCCAGAGAATCGGATAAGAAAAACCGTCCCCGGTATTCGTTCTCTTTACTGTTATAGAAGCTGTTTCCGGCAGATCTATCATTTTTATCACCTCATAAAAGAAGAGCACCAGAGAGATTTTCGGCTGTCTGATGCTCTGTTTTTTGTTTTTATTTCCTATTATTTCATTTTCAGAAGGAGGTACGCATGGACGGAATGGCTCCATTCAGAAGATCCTGAATATCCCCGGTAATCTCCACATCCGCAGGTGTCAGGATGAAGATAAAGCTGGAAACCTTCTGCAGGCCGCCGTTTATGGCATAGCAGGAACCGGAGGAGAAATCAATGATTCTCTGCGCCAGCTCCACATCCAGCCCCTCCAGATTCAGCACAACCGTGCAGTTGGAAAGCAGGGTGTCCGCAATTTCGCGGTAATCCTCCACCCTGGTGGGCTTGATCACACAGACCTCCATCTGGGCGGCAGGCGCGGCGGATTTTTTGCTCCGCATGGGGGTAACCTTTTGTGAGGATGTTTTCGGTTTTACATAGGTGTAATTGGTTGTCTTTGGCTCCGGCCTGGTTTTCAGAACAGGAGCTTCCTCATCCCTGTCTGCCGGTTCTTCAACGGGCTCCTTTTCCTTCTGGGAAGAAGTGCGCTTGAAGAAATGCTTCTTATCCGATTCCTCCTCTTCCTCGAAGTCGTCATCATCGAAGAATTCATCCTCGTCCTCATCATATTCATCATTCAGACGGACAGCATCCAGAAACTTATCAAATAAACCCATTGTCTAATTCTCCACATTATAATTTCGTGCCCCGAAGATTCCGGTTCCGACACGAACCAGCGTAGCGCCCTCTTCGATGGCGACTTCGTAGTCGTTGGTCATTCCCATGCTGAGCACATTCATGTTTACATTATCAATATTTTCTCCTGCGATGTCAACACTTAATTGTCTGAGGGTCCGGAACACCGGGCGGTTCTCCTCCGGGTCCGGGACATAGGGAGCGACTGTCATCAGCCCTTCAACCCGCACATTCGGAAGCTGTGCGATCTCCCTTGCCAGAGCCGGGGTGTCCGCAACGGTCAGACCGAACTTGGAATTCTCTCCGGCCACATTTACCTCCAGCAGAACCGGAATCACGCGGTTGTGTTTTGCGGCTTCCTTCTGAATGGTTTCCGCCAGCTCCCATGTGTCTACCGAGTGGATCATAGCGACCGTCCCGGCAATATATTTCACCTTGTTGCGCTGCAGGTGGCCGATCAGATGCCAGCGAATGTCCCCCGGAAGCTGAGGAATTTTATCCTTCATCTCCTGTACCTTGTTTTCGCCGAAGTCACGCTGTCCCAGGTCATAGACCTCCCGGAGCATCTCCACCGGCTTGGTCTTGCTGACCGCGATCAGTGTGACCTCGCTTCTGCTGCGTCCGGCTTTTCTGCACGCCTTTTCAATGTTTGCCTCTACTGCTTCATAATCATCCTTAATCATTCCTGTCACTGTCCTTTCTGTCAGGCTGTCTGTCCGATGATTACCGTATTTTCTTTAATATTCTCTGCGTCCTTTATAATGTAATCGTACTGGGCAATTCCGTAATCGGTTCCCTCCGCTACCAGGCAGTATTCGTCATTCTGATCCATGATCTGCACCTTCCGGAAATCCGCGTAACCTTTGTTTACACAGTACACCCCTTCCAGGGAGGCTGTCTCTCCTATGGTGTAGGTGGCATTTGTATCCGGCTGGATGATAATATCTCCCCTCTTAAAATCCGCCTTATCCACATAATAACATGAGACCGTGCCGCCTGACGAGGAGGAGGCAGACCCGGAAGAAACACTCTCCCCTCCGGATGAGGAATCCGAAGCGGCGTCCGGGCCGATGGATACGTCAGCCAGCTCGTACAGCTCTGTTTCGACAAATGCTGTGGATTTGTTTCCCTTTTCGTCCGTAGTTTCCACCAGAAATCCCTGCTCGCCGTTTTCCCCACCGGAAGTCAAAAAGGCAGCCGGAATCAGGTAGAAGTCCTTGTGTACAATGGATGTCAGCGGAAGCTTCAGTCCGCTCCGTGTGTTGGTGACCAGCTCGATATCCAGATAACGGTCATTGGCGTAGCGGATCATTCCGCGGTAAAGCAGAACCTGGCAGTACTTCTGCCCGTCCGTTTCAAACAGATTGACATCTCCGTTCTCCGTATTTTCATCCTTGGCAAACCGCACCTTCACGGTGCTCAGCTGCGCCAGGGTATCATACTGGCTGTCTGTCACAGGAAACACCAGAGACCAGTTTTCATCGGTAACAAGGCGGTAGACCCCGTCTCCCGTCTTTACGGCATTCTCCGTGCGCAGGGATGTTTTCTTATAGGCTTTAGAATCAAAGCTGTCCGCGGTGATCTGATCCACGGTAAGCCCTTCCATGCCGTCAGAGGTATAGCACACAATTCCGTCCCCATCGGCGTATACGGGGCTTCCGCTTTTGGCAGTGGTCTGCGGATCATCCTGCGAAGCAGCCGAATTCAGCGAATATTTAAAATCGTAGACCGAATGAAAGTCATTTCCCGTATAGGATCTGGAATATTTGGAGGCAAGCTCACGCAGCGCGTCGGTGTTCTGTTCTGTCACCGTCCCGGACGTTGTGCTTTCCTGCGTGTCCGTGATGCTGCAGACAGCAGCTCCTTTTTTTGCTTTCGTCAGTTCCGCGTCGTAATACCTGACATATCCGTCTGCAGTGGAATTAACTACATGCTCGGTTCGGAGAGCCAGTGCGGTGTAGGTCTGGTTTCTGGAAAGCGTACCGGAAGTCACCAGATACGGGGTGATCCGGTCGGAAGCCAGATACAGAAAAAGGGTGATGATCAGATACACGGCAAGTGCGCCGAAAATCACCGTTCCGATATTCAGATTAAAGCCACGGCGTTCCTTCAAGACTGCTTAACTCTCCATCTATCTAAAAAACCATATCGGGCATGGGATGTGTGCCCGACACTCTAACGCATTTTATCATTTTGCCGGTTACTGTGCAAGGCAGGAAAAAGGAGGCAGCTGCTTTATATGGTATAAAGCAACTGCCTCCTGCATAAGCTTTATCAGGACCTGTTACAGCGCTATCAGGACTTTTTCCTGTGCCAGAGGAGTAAGTTCTTCTTTGTCCATGGATACGCTCAGGATGAAATTCACATGAAACTGCTGGCTGATGGCTTCCAGCTGTGTCAGGCAGTCATCAATTTTATCGTGGCTGTCTTCCAGTCTTGCTACTTTCAGGAAACTGTCGAGGTACATATCTTCCAGATCATGATCCTGCGAGAGAATCCCGCAGAGAAATCCGACAAATTCATCACTGTTTTTCAGTGGAAAGATGGATGCGTCTATCAGACGGATTTTATTGTTCAGCTCAAACATATGTTTTGAGCTTTTGTCGATATAAACGATATTGCCGTTCGCTTCTTTTATAGCCGCATTGACATGATCAAGCAGAGCCTTTGTTTTGCCCTTACCCTTTTTTCCCACAATTAACTGAACCATAGCAATTTCCCTCCTGGATGATGATATTTGAAATCCTTCCGTGTCGCGAATGTATGCCGGGGAATTTCTTCTGTTAAGAAAGATTATAGTGTAATTGCATAAAATACGCAAGGTAAAAAAACATGCTTTTATGCAAAATCAACTGTCTATCAGAGACAAAAGGCTGATCATCTCGGTATAGAGATCTTCGGTGTTCCAGGCTCCCATCAGAATCGCCATATAGGTGCCGCCGTTCTGACTCTGAACAACCAGGGCGAGACAGCTTCCGGCCTCGCTGGTGGTTCCGGTCTTGCTGGCAAGAATCCGGATGCCGTTTGGCAGGCCGTAGGTTCCGGTGATAAATTCATCGGTAGCGTATTCGCTAATGGTACCGGTGGTACCGTCAGCGTGCTGTACCCTGGTCTGATAACCATTCATCTGGGATGCCTCGGTGTACTCGGAATGCTGATAGACCGCGTTCATCATCAGATATACGTCATACACGGAGGTATAGTGGTTTTCGTCCTGAAGTCCATCCGGATTGGCAAAATGCGTCTCCGTCATTCCCAGCTCCTGCGCTCTGGTGTTCATCATCTCCACAAATTTGTCCACAGAACCGCCGATTGTCCGTGCAATGGCCATGGCGGCGTCATTGGCGGAATAGATTACCAGGAGGTGAAAAAGCTGATCCAGCGTCACCGTGTCCCCCGCCTTCAGATCGGAGACCTGCGCGTCCTCTTCCAGGTCAAAGTCCGCCTCTGTCATCGCGACGGTCTGGGACAGGTCGCCATTCTCCAGACACAGAAGCGCAGTCATGATTTTGGTAATGCTGGCGGGGTAAATCTCCCGGTAAATCTCATTCGCGTACAGGGCTTCCTTCTTATCCAGGTCAAAAAGGAGAGCCTGCTCATCGTCATGCGCCAGTTTCAGCTGGTCTGTGTTGACATTGGCATCGGTAACCACCAGATCCGAGCCAAAAGGTTCCGCCTTCATCAAGGCAAAGGAATCCAGATCCTCCGCGCCGTTTTCGCGGGCCAGATCATAGGCTGACGGCAGAGAGGCAGCGTCTGCGCTCTTTTGACGGACGGTAACAAAAATGCCTGCAGCAAGCAGCACGGCCGCAAGAACACAGATCAGGATATTCCGGATGCGCCTGCGGCGTTTTCTTCGCCTTTTGTTTCTCCGGCGCACGGATGCGGGCATTTCGTCCGCCGCTCTTTTCGTTTTATCAGAACTTAATGGCATGGAAAGACCTTTCATACAAATTTCCGGAAGAAAGCTTGACGGCGATTTCTTTGTTTTTCTTCTGCAGGCCGACATTCAGAACAATTCCCATTCCGATATAAAGGCTGATCAGGGATGTCAGACCATAGCTGACAAAGGGAAGCGTGGTTCCGGTGTTCGGAAGAATACCGCAGGCGACTCCGATATTGATAAAGCTCTGAAGTGCGATCAGTGCTCCCATTCCGTCGCAAAACAGTTTTCCTCCCAGATTTCTTGCCCGAACCCCCGTCCGGAAGCAGAGAATAACAATAAGCATCAGCAGAAGAATGATGAATAAGCAGCCGACAAACCCAAGCTCCTCTCCAGCGACGGCAAAAATAAAATCATTTTGAGACTCCGCTACGAAATTTCCCTTGTTCACAGACGAGACGTCGTTATTATTCAGACCCTTTCCGGTAATCTGTCCGGATCCGATGGCCATGACGGAATTTTCCTGCTGCATCGCAGTCTCAGAATACTGGTCATTCTCCGGCTCCAGAAAGGTCATGATCCTGCCCTTCTGATAATCATCAACAATAGGGATGTCCGTCTTTGTAATCAGAAGAAAAAGCCCCAGGGCGAGGGGAACAATAACCGCCAGGATGGTCAGGATCTTCCGGTAGGACAAACCTGCGGAAAAGTACATGGCAATAAAAATAAAGGAAATGGTAATGGTATTTTTCAGATCCGGCTGACGGAAAATCATGACCAGCGGAACGCCGACAAGCAGAACCGCAGTACCGATGGTTCTCCAGGTACTGAGCTTCTCCTCCTTCTTCATAAAGAAATCTGCAAAGAACAGGATCAGGAGAATTTTACAGAGCTCCGTGGGCTGCAGGGTAACGCTGCCAATCTCAATCCAGCGGGCCGCTCCGTGGCTGGCAATCCCAATCAACAAAACCAGCAGAAGAAGAGCCAGCGTAAGACCGTACAGAGCCCAGAAGAAGTGAAGAATCCAGTTGTAGTCGATCATGGAGACCACAACCATCAGGATGACGCCGAAAACAACGCCGGCCATCTGCCTTCCCTGCAGGGAGGAGTCCGCAGACCCTACCAGCAGAATCCCGATGACGCTCAGTACGATCAGGGCGGCGCAAAGGATAAAATTATAGTTTTTCAGCTGATACTGATGAAGCATAGCGCTTTCACTCCTTTTGCAGGCTTGGCTTAATCCTGGGAAATTGTCGTGTACATATCTGAGGTATCTGCCGTTCCGGTCAGGATATCCTCTGCATCTTCATATCCGAAGTAATAGTTCAGCACATCCCTCGCTATCAGGGATGCATTTCGGGATGTATATCCGTAGGGAATCCGGACCGCGTAGGCGACGTCCGGGTGTTCCGCATCGTTACTGTCTGTAAATCCGATTGCCAGTGCGTGGTTTGCCTTTACCATGGATTCCTCCGCGGTACCGGTCTTGGTGTAGACCGTTCCGGCGAATCCTCTCCAGACCGTGTCGGAGGTTGTGGCGCTCATCATGCCCTGATCAATCAGATTCCAGGTGTTTGAAGAGAAATTGCAGGTGTTTTCCACGGTCGGATCACTTGCGGTCTCGTCTCCCGACCCGGAATCTGCTATTTTCTGTACCAGATTCAGGTTATAGGCGGTTCCCTGGTTGGCTATCGTGGACGCGTACCGTGCCAGCTGTGTCGTCGTGTATTGGTGCGTGCCCTGTCCGATGGCAGAGGGAATGGCAAGGTCATCGGATACATTCGGATCTGACTCGGAGAGCTGGATTCCTGTCGTCTTATCCAGACCGAAGCAAGAAGAATACTGGTGCAGATAGGAAAGCTCCTCGCTTTGCCTGTATTCGTTCTTGTCATTCTTCTGCCCCAGCCAGTAGCCCACCTGGCAGAAATATACGTTGCAGGACTGTCCCATGGCGTCTACAAGGTTCAGATTTCCATGCCCGGATGTGTACCAGCAGTGGACATAATCCCCCTCGTCCAGGAAGCCCTCGCCGAAAACGCCGGTGCAGTTGACAAGGGTGGAGGAGTCAATGACTCCTTCCTCCAGTCCGGCCGCCGCAACCACGGGCTTGTAGGTGGAACCTGGAGCAGTCAGCTGCTGGGTCGCCTTGTTGTAGAAAGGCGAGGATTTATCCACGGTCAGCTGATAGTAATAGTCTGTGTCCATATTATTGGAAAGACGGTTGTTGTCATACCCCGGATAGGTCACACAGGCTTTGACCGCCCCGGTGTCCGGGTCTGTAACAACCATGGAGCCGGAGCAGGTGTCCAGCGCAAGCTGTGCCGGCGTGATTTCCAGCTTCCTGATCTTGGCAATCATAAAATCACTGGCGGACAGATTTCCTGCCTGGAACGAAGCGTAATCCTGGTCATTGTCCGCGGAGAGCACGCCCTGCTCATAAAGCATCTTTACGATTGCGTCCGGGCTCAGCGTATCCTCCTGCAGAAGATATTTGTATAGCAGCTTCTGGAACCCGGTGTCCGAAAGCAGATGATCCCGGATGTAATTCAGGACGGCCTGGTAAATCTCATCCGATGTCAGGTATTCATCCGAGACATTATCCAGCTTACTCAGATCAATCCAATTATTGTTCACCGCCTCTGTCAGAAGAGCCTTCAGGCTGGCCGAACCGTCTGTGGTGTATGCCTGGTAGACATCGTTTGCCGAGTCAATCAGAGAGGTGTTGACAATCCCCTCTTCGGAAGTCAGGAAGGTGCTGTACAGATAGCTCATGTACTTCTGCTGCTCATCGGAGAGAGAACTCTGATTTTTCGGGCTGTCCGAGGAAAGCTCCGAAAGCATCCAGCTGATGACCTGCCCTCCCTTTTCCTGCATTTTGCTGTAGGCGTCCTTTTCCGTGTCGGTGGCATCCTCCTTGCTGAACCTGGTAACATCGATGACGTTATTATCCAGGAGCGCAAAATAGACGTTATAAATGGGAATCGGAATGAACTGCGTCTGATCCCAGTCTGTGAGATCAACGCTTTTTTCGTTCACGATTGTCAGCGCCAGAATTCCGGCAATCCGCTGCTCCAGAATTTTATAGATGGCAGACTGCAGGTCGGAGTCAATGGTCAGATACACATCCTTCCCCTGAACAGGATCCACCTTAGAATCGGTATTCTCGGACAGTACACGACCCAGGTTGTCCACGACGACCTCTTCGCTTCCGTTGGTTCCCTGCAGAACACTTTCCATGGATTTTTCAATTCCGGCCTTGCCAATCACAGAGGTGCTGGAATACTGGTCACTGGTCTTGGAAAGTGCATCCAGTTCCTCCTGGGAGGGCGCCCCGGTGTAACCGAGAACCGGTCCCATGGATGCGTCCGTCGTATAGACCCGGATGTAATCCTCCGCAATATCCACACCCGGCAGGGTGTCGCTGTTTTCCTTTACATTGGCCACCGTTTTATCTGATACATCCTTAGCGACCGTCACCTGCATGTAACGCTGAAAACTGATCAGACTAAGTTGGTAGCGGACGATGCAGATATCCAGTATCTCCTGCTTCGTCAGTTCTGATGGAAGGCCGCTGTCCCTCAGTTCCTGTGTGGTAAAAGGCGGATCATAGACGAGACCGTAATAATCCTCACTGCAGAGATCGGACATAATTTTATCCGCGTCTGCGTCTCTCTCCTCTGCAGAAAGCTCATCCACCGTCTTATATCCGTAGATATCTGCGCGGAAACGGTTCAGCGTTGTGTCATTCCGGGTGTCAAACGCATAGTTTCCATCCGCATTCAGGGTGATATGAAAATCCTGCGCCAGTGTATCCCCGTTGTCACGGATCATTTTTGTGAGCCGGTAGATTTCTCCGTTCAGGGACAGATTTTTTTCCCTCATGGTGTTGTAGGATTCATTGTCTTCGATGGTCACGCAGTTTGCCAGCTTGTTGTAGGCAAGAAGCTTTCCGTTGCAGTCATAGATATTTCCGCGGCTGCTTTTCAATGTCCGGGTCTTTGTCGTCTTTACCGTATAATTGTCCGCGTAGTCAGCCCCTTTTATGACCTGCAGGTCGAACAGACGCGCCACAAGAGCCGCCGACATGCTGAAGGATATCAGCAGAAGGATCAGGGAGCGTCTGGAAAAAAACTTCTGTAATGCGAGAATTACTTTCTTAACCAAGGTGACTGTTGTTCCTCCAGTTCATGAACCGCAATTTTCCTGTTGAAGAAATAAAAAATACCGTAAAGCGGAATAGTCAGAAGCATGGTCAGCACTGCCTGCGGCAGCATGGTTCCGATCAGGCTGGGGAAAAAGCTCTGCCGGCCATGCTTCAGGGAAAATGCCAGATAGTATGTCAGACGGTACACAAACTCTCCGGCGGCTGCCATAACCATCGGGAGCTTTACATTTTCACTGAAAAAAACATCAAAAGTTCCGCCGGCCAGATAGCCTGTCAGGGTAAACAGAAGCGCCGAGAATCCCAGAAAAGGCATATAGCATAAATCCGCCAGAATGCCGCAGATCATGCCGAACAGCATGCCGGACCTCCGGCCTCTCATAAAAGCCATAGATACCACAAGGATCAGCAGCAGATCCGGCACATACCCGATCCGGATGACCACCGGCCAGGTACTCTGCAGAAGAAACGTGCAGAATATAAAAAGGCCAAAGGTAAGTATCTTCCTCATGGATTTCCCTCCGTCCCAGACTGTGCGGAAACACGGGAGTCCGAAGCCGCGCCGGATGTGCTGCTGACAGATTCTGCGGCATTTCCGGCGTCCGCCTGCCCGCCTTTGCTTTCGGTATCCGCCGTCCTCTTCGTGGTCTGAATGACCAGTACATCTGTGATATGCCGGAAGTCCACAGCCGGGATAACCGTGCCGGTTTTCTGTAGATGGTTGGCATCCTCCTCAATCGTATCGACATAGCCGATCAGGATTCCCGGAAGATACTTGTCACTGATGTATGAAGTAACCACCTTGGAACCGGCAACCACGTCGTTGTCTGTCACCAGTTCGGACAGCTCCATTTTATTCTGCCGGATCAGATCCAGGCTTCCGGAGACAATGCAGTTGTCCTGTGTACTTAAAATTGTCGCGCTGACATTATTTGAGTCATCAATGATGCTGCGCACGGTCGCCCAGTGTCCTCCGGTTTCCGTGACAATCCCGACAAGCCCGCCGTCCGCAAGGACATTCATCCCTGTCTCTATTCCGTCGCTGTTTCCGCGGTTGATTGTAAAGGAAGAAAACCAGCTTCCTGATTCGCTGGCTATGACCTGTGCGGCGACCTTGTCGTAATCCGCATAGCTTTTGTCCAGTTTATAGAGGGTCTGCAGCTTTTCCAGCTCCTGGGCGTTCTCGGTCAGAAGCGTATTCTGTTCCTCTAACTGGGCAATTCTGCTCTGCAGCTGTTGGTTTTCCTGTGTCAGCTCCTCGGTGCTTTTGCGGGCGGACTGCTGCCCGGCCAGAAAACTCCCGGCTCTGCTGATTCCGTTTTGCATCGGACTGACAATCGTCTGAAAGACACTCCGGACCGGCGCCACAGGAAGCAGGCTGGAGGCGGTAGCCGCAATCAGACAGATGCAGGCAATAATCAGGACAGCAAGAATATGTTTATTTTTCATCAGATGATTCTTTTTATTCATGGAACCCTCATACCGGTCGTTCCGGATTTTCTCATACCATGTTTCTGGAAGGGGCAATCGCCCAGTGCCGCATTTCCGGGCGGCGGATCAGAATCCGGATGCCCTGAATGGTGCTCATCCCGTAATACTGGGAAATTCGTACCGGATACTCCAGCTGGCCGCGGAAATACTGGTCAATGCCGGGTATCCTGGCGCTTCCGCCGGTCAGGATAATGCCGTCCCTCCGGATGCTTTCCTGCACCTGGGGAGGGATGCGGTCAATAAACTTGCGGATTTCATCCGCCAGCAGAAGGCATTCGTGACGAACCATCCGCGTCACTGTGTGGGCGGAAACAATGCCGTCCCGCGGAAGACCGCTGCTCCGGTCCAGTCCGTAAACCTTTCTGCCCTCGCTCGGCTCCTGGCGGAAATCCGTAAGCACGAACTTCAGCCTCTGTGCCGTCCTGCTGCTGATCAGAAAATTATTTTTATGAAGAACGCCCTCGCGGACGGCCTGGTCAAACTGCATGCCGCCGATGGGAACCAGCCGGTTGATAATAACCCTTTCATCCGCCAGCACAGAAAGCTCCGTGCTCTGCGCACCCAGGTTGATAATCATGGTTCCCTTCGTGTGATGAAGAGGGACGCCGACAGCAATGGCATCCGCTATGGGCTTTTCCACCAGAAAAATACGCGAGCGGCGCAGCCGGCCTCTCTGGGCGATTGAGGCATAGGCTCTTTTTTCAATTTCTGTCAAATCCATGGGAACAGAGAAATAAAGGGTCGGACGGGAACCTGTGTAGGTAGTATTCCGCCGCAGAAGTGTGTGCAAAACCGCCTCCGTCATCAGAATGTCATTGATCCGGCCATTGCTGACCGGACGGATGATCCGGACATCGGCCGGCGCCTTCTCAAACATAGAGAACGCGTCATTGCCGACGGCAAAAACCTGATTTCCATTCCGAAGAGCGATCATGGTACTTTCCTGTGTGATATGATCTGCCTTCTGGTCATAGATCTTTACCATACCGGTTCCGAGATCAATCCCGTAGGAATTTTCCAAACGCATGAATGAAATACCCCTTATCTGTCAGAACACGTCCCGCAGCTGCCCTCTGCAATTTCCGGCATAATACTGACGTATTCTCTGTCTCCGATCACTATGTGGTCCAGAAGCGTAATGCCGAGGCTCTCCCCTTCCGCGGCAATCCGCCTGGTCACTTTGATATCCTCCCTGCTTGGCTGTGCGCTTCCGCTGGGATGATTATGCACCAGAATAATCCGGACCGCATGATACTCCAGCGCGGCGATAAACACCTCGCGGGGTGAAAGCAGGGAACAGTTCACCGTTCCTCTGCTGACTTCCACTTCTCCCAGAAGCTGATTCCTGGAATCCAGCATCATGCACAGAACAACCTCCTGTTCCAGATGACGCATGTCTTCCATATAATACTCCGCTATTGTTTTGGAATTGTGAAAATCCAGCTTCTTTTTTGCTTCTCTCCCGGAAATTCTGCGGGAGAGTTCTCCGATGCACAAAATCTGAACCGCCTTAACCTCTCCGATGCCGGGAAGTGTTTTCAGCTGTTCCGGCCTCAGGTGCAGAATTCCTGTCAGCCCGCCCTCGTAGGGGCAGAGGCTTAACAGCTGCCGCGCCAGTTCCACGGAGGAACATCCGCGGGTTCCGCAGCGCAGAACCACAGCCAGCAGCTCCGCATCTGTAAGCGCCGCAGCTCCGTGATTCAGACATTTTTCATAGGGACGCTCCTGTGCCGGAATGTCCCTGATGCTGCGCATATCTTTTTGATCCATAGGTGCTCCTTGTCTACTCTCTTTCAGACACAGAGTACCGGGAACTCATTTTAACATAAATATCGGGGGATGTGTAGAACAACTTCTTGTTTACCTTACCCCGTGCGGAGAAACGTGTAAAGAAACCAGGAACTCCCTCAAGTCCGGATAATCACAGGCTCCCCGTCCGTCGTGATCACATTTTCATAGACATCGACATTCTTTCCGCTGTACTCATTGCGGTACGTGCCGTCCGGAAGCTGTACGGAAACGGAGGCAGCCCCGTGAAGAGGAAAAATCCCGGTCAGCTTTTCTTCTTTACCGGCATAGACAGCGACAATGTTCTTCTCGTCAGGGGTGCTGACAGAGAAGGCTCCCTCACGGAAGATGCTTTCGTTTCTCTTCAGCCCGGAGAGCAGGCGGATTTCGTCTGTCAGGTCTGCCGTACCCTTCCAGTCCACGGTGTCCCTGTCAAACAGGGATGGGTGATGGGTTACCCCCTTCTCCTGTCCGGCATACAGCAGGGTGGTTCCCCTGGCAAAATACAGGAAAGCGGTCCAGCTCCGGAGCGCCTGTTCATCAGGAATCAGCGCGGCCGCCCGGTTCCGGTCGTGGTTTTCCAGATTACGCAGCTTGATGTAGTTCTGACCGTAAATCCATTCCTGGCGGTTCATAGCTTCCAGATAGACAGACAGCGGGGCGCGCCCCAGCATAGCGTCGCACATTTCTTTGCTGATATCGTAATCGTAACAGATGTCAAACGCCTGATACAGTTCGCTGTCGGAGGATACCGGTATTCCCTTCTCCCGGTTCCAGAGGATAAAACGCGGTTCCACTGATTCTGCGATCCACACCATTCCGGGATGAACCTTTTCCACCTCTTCTCTTGCCTTCAGCCAGAAGGAAAGCGGAACCATAGGCGCAACATCGCAGCGGAACCCGTCGAAATATTTTGCCCACATCTTCAGGGTTTCAATCTGGTAATCCCAAAGCTCCGGATGGGAATAATCCAGGTCAACAATATCCGACCAATCCCCGATCCGGTTTCCCAGGCTTCCATCCTCCTTGTGGTAAAACCAGTCCGGATGCTCGAAAGCGAGTACGGAGTCCGGGGATGTGTGGTTATACACAATGTCCAGAATGCATTTCATTCCGAGATCGTGAACGGCATCGGTCAATGCCCTCAAATCCTCCATGGTTCCGTATTCCGGGTTGACCGCCCGGTAATCCCGGATCGCATAGGGAGATCCCAGGGTTCCTTTCCGGTTCTTCACGCCCAGGGGCTGGATCGGAAGAAGCCAGATATAATCCACGCCCAGCGACTGGATGCGCGGCAGATCCTCCTGCAGACGACGGAACGTCCCCTCCCTGGAATAATTGCGGACAAACACCATATACATCACGCTGTTTCTTAAGGCAAGATTTGTCTTTTCTGCCATGACTGGCTCCCTTCTTTCTTCTCTCTGTTTTTCTTCATCTTTGCGCCTTTTCTGTTGTCCCGGAAGACCCGGCCGACGTTCCCTACGTATAAAGAACGGCCGTCTCTTTTGTCAACAAAAAACCGCTTCTTCCTCCATCTGTTACGTCGGGGAAAAAGCGGCCTTTTCAGTCGGATCAGAATTTGATGCCCATCTGGCGAAGCTCTTCCTTTACCTCGTCATACATGGCCTGCCATTCCGGAAGCGGCTCAATGGTGTCCATATTGTAGGCTTTATCAAAGCTTACTCCCGGATTACCGTCTTTTTTGCCGAAAATGTACTCATATTTCGGAAGGAGTTTCAGGACAATGTCATTTGCCTCCGCGCGGGTCATTCCCTGGCGTGCGACAGCTTTTCCGACTTCTCCCATCAGACGGCACTCCAGTCCGGTTCCGTTCGGTACCCGTCCGTTTGCGGAGCCGAGTCCCTCCAGATGTCCGCCGGAAACCGTTACGACGATGGAATTTGCCGCTACTTCATACAGAAGCTCTTTGGTCATGGCACCGCTGGCCGGCCAGATATCGCACACGATAATGCATGGTGCGTTCTTGGCAAACGACTGGCACAGCACGGACTGCAGCCACAGGCAGCTTCTGGCAGAGGTCGCCACATCATTAATATGAATCGGATGGCAGAGGTGGTAGTCGGCGATAGCAAACTGGTTGGCTGCCATCATGGACGCCATCATAATCAGGCAGCTACCCGGCGCATCTCCGCCAAGTCCGCCGACCATGGTGCAGGCCAGGGAAGCGTTGCGGACTCCGTAATCGATGGAATTTGCCGCGCGCACCAGGTTTCCGTCATCCATAATCAGCTCGTTGAACAGCGCTACCAGGTGAGAATCGCAGGGGCGCAGATAGCGGTCTGCCGTCGCTGCATAATCGCCGACAGCTGTTACAGCGCTCTCGGCGGCAAGAAGTCCCATGCCGGGACGTCCGGCCTCCTCCAGGGCCTGGTGCAGATATTTCATCTCGCGGCGCACAGCCATAACCTCTGTCGGGCCGCCGCTCTTTACCGGGTATCCGTCTACGTCAATCAGAGAACCGCAGGTAAGAAGATCTACCACAGGCTCTTTTGCCACGCTCTGAAGAATCGGAAGATACAGCCTTTCCGGAGTGGGGGCTCCCGGATTTCCGGCCCACACACAGGGCTCTGCAGTATCCTCGATTTTTCTTGGCCGGAGTGTGTAGGCGTCCTTTCCCTCACCCATGACAAGCTCCTGCTTCATGTTGGCGATGCCCTCATCCACTTCCTCTTCTGTCAGGGTCATAATGCGGCCGGTCGTCATATTGTAGATTCCGTTCTGCAGAATCAGCTCACGGGATGCGCGGAAAAGGCGGTCCAGCAGATCGTCATCCTGGGGAATGATCACCTGTTTGTCCCAGCTCAGATCATATTTGTCTACCATGTCCATGACATTTTCGACGATGTACTCCATATCCCACTCATTCTTGGATATCTGTTTTCCGGTTGTTCCTCTCTCATAGAGCTCAAGAAATTTTTTTGCGTCCATAATTCCTCCTGTTTCTTATATTTTACCCGGTTCCGCCTGTTTCCTCCGCAGTACAGAAAGACAGCATGTTTTCTGCCCTCTCCCTTTACTCATGGATTACTCCCGCCACAGAGACGGAAAACGAAACCTTCTTAAAAAACGGACGGTCCGAAAGGAAATCTGAGATTTCAACCGGTTCTCCGTCCGCCCTGCTTAGATACGAAGCGATTGTTTTTCCGTCAGCGTGCTCTGCGGCTTACTGCACCGTCCAGGATGTCTCTACATTATCGACAAAGAAATTCTGCTGGATGATGTCTTCATCAGACATAACCTGTCCCTCTTTTACCAGGACGTTACCCTGATTGTCCTTCAGCTCGCCGGCATAAACCTGAACCTCACCGGATTCCAATTTGCTCTTCAGATCGGTTACCTTCTGAACAACATCCTCCGGAACGAAGTCCGCGAAATCAGAAAGCCTGGAGCAGTCTCCGCCCCAGTAATAGAAATCATCCGGGGTAGCTGTCTTTTCCGCAGTACGGGTGATGATGCTCTTGAAGATCGGAGCAAAATTCCACTCGAAGGATACCAGGACGGCTTTGGGTGCCAGACTTGACATATCGTTGTGATAACCTACCACAAAAGCGCCGTTCTTTTCGCAGGTCTCCGGAATAGCTGGAGAAGAGGCTTCCATACCCATGTATTTAATTCCGGAATCAATCAGAGACTGCGCACACTGGGTCTCCTTGTCGATATCATACCAGGAATCCGCAGAGGCTACCTTTACCTTTGCATCTGCATTTGCGTATTTCGCGCCAAGCGCGTAGGCATTGATAGCCGTGCGCACGGAAAACTCATTATAAGAAGCGGAATATCCGAGCTCTGTATTCTGATCCTGAGAAAGAAGCTCGCAGGCATAACCGGCCAGGAACATGCCCTCGTAGCTGCGGATCTCATATCCGACAAGGCCATCCACCTTGTTGCCCCACTGTGCAAAAATGACATCCGGATTCTTTTCGGCAATTTCCGGAAGATAGGAAGAATATCCGGTGGATGCGCCGATAATCAGGTTACATCCCTGGTCTACCAGCTGCTCCGCTGCTTCCTTTACGGATGCCTGATCTGTGTCGTCGATACTCTCCAGTGTAATCAGGTTGTCCTCCGGGATGCCCAGATCGTTCATGGCGCTCAGAATGCTGTTGTGTGTCGCCTGGCACCATCCGCCGTCGTTTACCACATAAGATTCGATCTCACCGATTTTGAATGAGGAAAAATCAACATTTTCCGCGGAAGCTTCTTCCGTCTCCTCCGGGATCTGATTGATGCCCGACGCGGAGCTGCCACCAGATGTTGCTACGGTTGACACCGCTGCTGAACCTGCGCTGACCGCATTTTCAGATGAGGATGCAGCTTCCGATGTACTCTCGGACGCCGCAGAGCTGTTCCCCGAAACGGCAGCTTCACTGCAACCGGCCAGACTCAGTGCTGTCATGCCGGCAATGGCGCAGAGGCTGATCATTCTTGTCTTCATTCGCATTTTTTACCTTCCTCCTGATGATGTGAATAAGTTTCCCCTTCCGCAGGGGAGCAGCCTGCCTTACCTCTTTTCACGGTCATAGGGAATGGTGAGAGCCGCGGGAGCGGCCGATCTCCGGTTACGGAAATTCCCCGTGGTGAAAACAAGTGCGATAATCGTTGCAATGTATGGCAGCGTCGCAAAAATCTGCGACGGAATCGCCGGGAAAAGTGTCTGGATATCCACGCCAATGGCGCTGATCGCCCCGAAGAGAAGCCCTCCGAACACGGCTGTCAGCGGATTCCAGGAGGAAAATACAACCAGGGCAAAGGCAATCCAGCCCTTGCCGCTCGTCATGCCGTCACTCCAGAAATTGGTATAGGCAAGGGAGACAAAGGCGCCCCCTACCGCCGTCATGACGGAACCGAAAACCACATACGCATAGCGCAGTGCAAAGACGTTATAGCCTGCGCTGTCCAGCGCGGCCGGGTTTTCCCCAAGAGCACGGAGAATCATCCCCGGTCTGGTGTGATTGATATAAAACACTGACAGGGGAATGATAAAATACATCAGGTAAACCAGTATATTCTGCTGGAACAGAACAGGACCCAGGATCGGAATGCGGCAGAGCCCCGGTATGGAAATCGCCTCGAAAGCAAGATTCGCATTTACCCCGCTTACACTCTTTCCGATAAACCCGCTCATGCCTGTACTGAAGGTAAGCATGGCCATTCCCGCCACCGTCTGGTCTGCCTGCAGAGTGATGGTCAGAAACGCGAAAATCAGTCCGAGAACGGCGCCCACAAGAACGACTGTCAACATAGCCAGACCGAGATTCTTCTGATTGACAGCCACCAGATAGCCCGATACGGCTCCCATCAGCATAATCCCCTCCAGACCGAGGTTCATGACGCCGGCCTTCTCCGCGAAGATTTCCCCGACAGCACCGTACAGAACAGAAACCGCATACAGTACCGCCATGGACAGGATAGAAATCAGAAGTGTGCTGCTCATGCCGCCTCTCCTTTCTGTACCTTCACCAGCCGGTACCGGATAAAGAACTCTCCCGCAATGACAAAGAGCATGATACTTCCCTGAATCATGGTCGCCACCTGTGAGGGAACGCCGGTAATCTGAACAGCCACTGCACTGATCTGAAGTGCCCCTAAAAGGAACGCCACCAAAACCGTGGAGAGCGGATTCAGGTAGGCCAGAAACGCGATGACAATACCGGTGTAGCCGGCATTATTCGGAAGATCCGCCTGCACACGGTGAAGGACACCATTCACCTCTGCAAACCCGGCAAGACCGGCAATCGCCCCGCTCAGGCAGAGAGTAGAAATGATATTTTTCTTAACGGACATGCCGGCGTACTCCGCGGCGCGGGGACTGCGGCGGATGACCTCCATCTGGTAGCCCCAGGTGGTTTTCTTCAGAAGAAACCAGAGCAGAAATGCGATTGCTACAGCAATCAGCAGTGCCAGACTGATCCCTGTATTACCGAATTCCGGAAGCCACAAAGAGCTGTCGATCTCCCTTGTCTGCGCAACCATCTGGTTCAATTCCTTCCATGGCCCATACATCAGATAGTTCAGGACATTCAGGAATACATAGTTCAGCATCATAGTAAGGATAGTCTCGCTGACATTCCAAAGTGCTCTGGGAACGGCGGCAATACAGGCGGCCAGAGCGCCGCCCAGCATGGCTGCCGCGAACATCACAATGATTTTCAGCACGGCCGGCATAGGTGGACCATACAGACCGAAGCCTGCGCAGAAAATAGCTCCCAGCGCGTACTGCCCGTCCGCTCCGATATTATTCAGGTTCATCCGGTAGCCGAGCGCAACGGCAAGGCCTGTAAACATCAGGGGAAGGCCGGCCTCTATGCTCCGGGTAAGACCACGCAGGGAGAAGATGGTACTGATCATCTTCCCGTATACGGCAAAGGGACTGAAGCCCATGGCTCCCAGCAGCAGCGCACAGAACAGGAAGGCAAGCAGAACAAAAAATACAGGATTCAGGATTTTCCGCGCCATTGAGACGTCTGTTCGTTTTTCATAGCGGAATTTACGCATAGGAAGACGCCTCCTTTTCGCTGTTCTTTCTCTCGCCTGCCATCATCTGTCCGATCTCGAAGACATCTGTTTCCGATGTGTTCCGGATTCCCATCAGTTCTCCGTCGCAGAGCACGCCGATTCTGTCGCACATGTGGAAAATTTCATCCAGCTCCTCCGAGATAAAGAGGACGGAGGTTCCCTTTTCGCTCTGCTGCAGCAGAATCTGCCGTATCATGTCCGCGGCTCCGATATCCAGTCCCCGCACAGGATAGGCGGCGACAATCAGCTTCGGATTTCCGGAAACTTCCCTTGCAAGAAGAAGCTTCTGCTGATTTCCTCCGGACATCAGCCCGACCGGAAGATCGAATCCCCCGTGACGGATCTCATATTCTTTTGTATAGTCCTCCGCATCCCGGCGCATCCGGTCAAATCGCAGAAAACCTTTCCGGCTGTACCGGGAAGAAGAATAACGGGTAAGAATAATATTTTCGGAAAAATTCAGGTCGGGCACAAGTCCGGTTTCCAGACGGTCCTCCGGAATCAGGGCAATTCCCTTTTCCCTGCGTTCCCTGGCTGACGCGCAGGTAAGATCCGCTCCGTCCGCCATAATTTTTCCTGAGGTGACAGGTCTCAGTCCGGCGATTACCTCCGAAAGCTCCCGCTGGCCGTTTCCGGCAACACCGGCAATTCCAAAGATCTCGCCCCTTCTGATATCAAAAGAAATGTCTTTTAACTCGTCCAGATTGCGGTCATTTTTCGCACAGACATGTTCCATGGAAAACACCACATCCGGACTGATATTTTTTTGTGTTCGGAAATGTTCCTTGTAATCCTGTTTTCCCACAACGGCTCTGGTGAGACGGTCCAGCGTAGCGTCCTTGCGCACCATGGTGTCCTCCATGCGCCCGTCCTTCAGGACGGTAATCCGGTCCGCGTTGTTCAGAACCTCGTTCATCTTATGGGAAATGACGATCACCGCCTTACCGCTGTCAGCCATTTTCCGCAGGACATTAAACATATCCTGCGCTTCCTGCGGCGTCAGCACGGCAGAAGGCTCGTCCAAAATAAGGATCTCCGCCCCGTGATAAAGAAGTTTGACGATCTCCACCCTCTGCTGTTCTCCCACCGAAAGCTGCCAGACAACAGCCGCCGGATCCACCTCCAGATTAAAGCTTCGGGAGCACTCGGCGATCCGTTTCTGCATTTTAGCGGGATTCAGCAGAAATCCCTTTTTTTCCGTGTAGAGAGATATATTTTCGGCGACTGTCAGTGTGGGAATCAGCCGGAAATGCTGATGGACCATTCCGATCCCCAGATCGACCGCATCCTTCGGGGAATTGACGGAGACCTCTTTCCCGTGACAGAAAATCTGACCGCTGTCCGGCCGGTAAATGCCGGTCAGAACATTCATCAGCGTGCTTTTTCCTGCCCCGTTTTCTCCCAGCAAGGCGTGAATTTCTTTTGCGTACACCTTCAGGCAGACATCCTGGTTTGCAATGACAGAACCGAATGTCTTGGTAATATTTTTCATCTCAAGAACCAGTTCGCCCATCGTGCCCCTCTTTCCGTATCTTCTTGTTCTGCCTCTTGCGCCGGATAAATAAACATTTACTCTGTATAATAAGAAATTTTTCTGTGAACTTCAATGTAAAATATAACTAAAGAATTCTTTTTTCCTGACCGCTGAATATCATAGGTTTACAAAATGAATCTGTTTCACGTTTCAGACGAACCACAGCTCTTCCTTTGTTGTGGACACCGACACCGCACCCGCCTGCAGCGCATTCATGATATCCTCCTTGTCGGACACCAGCCCTCCCGCGATAACCGGTATCTGTTCCTGTCCGACAATCCGGCAGATCACCTTTGGCATCAGTCCGGGAAGAACCTCGATGCAGTCCGGGCGTGCCTGCTGGCTCTGTCTGGAAATATTTTCGTACGCCATGGAATCCAGAAGAAAAACCCGAAGGACAGAGTACATGCCGATTTCGCCGGCATGGCGCACCATGGACGGCTTTGTGGAGATGATGCCGTCCGCCCCGGTCTCGGTCCGAAGGTAATCGACCGCACAGATATCCTTGCCGGATAGCCCGCTGATCAGGTCGGTGTGTACCATCGCGGTTTTTCCGGCGTCATGGACACGGCGCACAATTTCCCCGATGCCACAGAGATCTCCATGAAGAATAAAAATAATGCCACTGTCTGACTGCAGGCTTCGCTGCAGCCCTTCCTCGCTTTTTACCGCGGCAATTACCGGACAATCTTCCAGCAATTCCTTAAACGGATGCCTGGACAGATGCATAGATGAACTCCTCTTTCAGTCTTTCTTCCGGTGTAAAACTCTTTTACTGCTTCTTCCGGCATTAGAGTCTCTTTCCGGTATCATGGTCTCTTTCCGCTTTTTCCGGCTCTGTGGTTCAAGCCTGATCTTCGGTCCGCCGTGCTGATTCTGTCCCTGTGCTTTCAGCCTCTGCCGGCTCTTTTTCTGCCCTTCCCCTGCTGGCCGCGCGATTTTCCGCGGAGGAATCAGGCAATGACGGTCAAACCCGATCAGATCCCTGCGTCCGGAACGCAGAAGCGCCTCCTTCACCAGTTCATAGTTATCCGGATCCCGGTACTGGATCAGCGCGCGCTGCATCGCCTTTTCATGAGGATTTACCGCCACGTAGACCTTTTTCATTGTCCGGGGATCAATTCCTGTGTAGTACATGCAGGTGGAAACTGTTCCGGGCGTGGGATAAAAATCCTGTACCTGCTCCGGCATATATCCGAGGTCGCGGAGATATTCCGCCAGCGCGACCGCGTCCTCCAGCGTGCTTCCCGGATGGGATGACATCAGATAGGGCACAATATACTGTTTCAGTCCCAGCTCTCTGTTGATTTTCTCAAATTCTTCTACAAAGGAGCGGTAGACCTCAGTCCGTGGTTTTCCCATTTCCTGCAGCACACGGTTGGAAATATGTTCGGGGGCAACCCGAAGCTGACCGCTTACATGATACTGGCAGAGTTCCTTAAGAAAGCTCCGGTCGGGATCCGCCATCAGGTAATCAAAACGAAAACCGGAACGCACAAAAACTTTTTTTACTCCCGGAAGCGTCCGCAGTTCACGCAGCAGTTTCCGGTAATCACTGTGATCCACAATAAGATTTTTACAGCACTCCGGGAACAGGCACTGGCGGTTTCTGCAGGCTCCCTTTGTCCGCTGCTTTTCACAGGCAGGACCCCGGAATTCCGCCGTTGGCCCTCCCACATCATGAATATATCCCTTAAATTCAGGATCCTTCAGAAACTCTTCCGCTTCCCGGAGAATAGATTCGTGGCTTCTGGCCTGCACAATCCTTCCCTCGTGAAAGGTGATGGCACAGAAATTGCAGCCGCCGAAGCAGCCGCGGTTGGATGTCAGACTGAAACGGACCTCCTTCAGTGCGGGAACCCCTCCCTCTGCGTCATACATGGGATGCGCCCTGCGCATGTAGGGAAGGGCATAGATATCATCCATTTCCATGGTGGTCAGCGGCTTCTGAGGAGGATTCTGAACCACAAAGGTTTTCCCTCCATAGGCCTCATACAGGCGCTTTGCCTGAAACGGATCGGTATTTTCGTACTGCAGACGCACGCTCTTCGCGTAGAGAACCCGGTCTGCAGAAATTTCCTCAAAGTCGGGGAGTCTTACCGCGTCATAAATCCCGGCCTCATCCCTGGTCTTGTAAACAGTCCCGTCGATATAGGAGATGTCATGCACCGAAATACCGGCATCCAGGGCATCCGCAATTTCCACGATACTTTTTTCGCCCATACCGTAGGAGATCAGATCCGCTCCGGATTCCAGCAGAATGGATCGGCGTACCGTGTCAGACCAGTAATCGTAATGGGCAAAACGCCGGAGGCTCGCCTCAATTCCACCGATAATAACCGGCGTGTGCCGGTAGGTGCGGCGGATCAGATTACAGTAGACGGTCACCGCCCTGTCCGGACGGAATCCCATCTTCCCGCCGGGGCTGTAGGCGTCGCTTTTCCGATGTTTTTTTGCGACCGTATAGTGATTTACCATGGAATCCATGTTTCCGGAGGACACCAGAAAACCGAGCCTGGGCTCTCCCAGAACACAGATGCTTCCGGGGTCTCTCCAGTCCGGCTGGCAGATCATTCCTACCGTATAGCCGTGCGCCTGCAGGACTCTCCCTATGATAGCGCTCCCAAAGCTGGGATGATCCACATAGGCGTCGCCGCAGACATAGACAAAATCCGGCTGACGGATTCCATCCTCCTTCAGATCTGCTTTTGAGACGGGAAGAAACCCGGTTCTGTCTGTGTTCCGCAAAGCATCCTCCTGTCAGTTTTCCTCGTTAATGTAGTTGACCAGTCCGCCGGCGGAGATAATTTTCTGCATAAACGGCGGAAATGCCTGACCCTGATAGCTGGTATTTCTGGTCACGTCGTAAATCCTTCCGGAGTCAAAATCAACCTTTACCTCGTCGCCGGCCTGAATCTCTCTGGCGGCCTCCGGACATTCAATGATCGGAAGTCCGATATTGATGGCATTGCGGTAGAAAATCCGGGCAAACGTCTCCGCAATGACACAGCTTACACCGGCAGCTTTTATGGCAATGGGAGCATGCTCTCTGGATGATCCGCATCCGAAGTTCTTTGCGGCGACAATGATATCGCCGGTCTTCACGTTTTTGATAAAATCTCTGTCAATATCTTCCATACAGTGTGCCGCCAGATCCTTCGGATCCGAGGAATTCAGATATCTGGCAGGGATAATTACATCCGTGTCTACATTATCGCCGTATTTAAAAACTTTTCCTTCTGCCTGCATGATCGGTTCCTCCTTATAATCCAAGCTCGGACGGTGCGCTGATTTTTCCTGTTATGGCGCTGGCCGCTGCAACGGCGGGGCTCGCAAGGTAAATTTCGGAAGTCACGTCTCCCATTCTTCCCACAAAATTCCGGTTGGTCGTGGAAACACAGCGCTCGTGCGCGGCCAGTATGCCCATATAGCCGCCCAGGCAGGGACCGCAGGTAGGCGTGCTGACAACGGCCCCGCTTTCGATGAATGTCCGGATCAGCCCTTCGTCCAGCGCCTGAAGATAGATCTTCTGCGTGGCCGGAATGACAATACAGCGAAGATCCTTTGCTACCTTACGTCCCTTCAGAATCTCAGCCGCCTCGCGGAGATCCTGGATTCTTCCGTTTGTACAGGATCCGATGACGACCTGGTCAATCGGGATATCTCCCACCTCATCAATCGTTTTTGTGTTCTCCGGAAGATGCGGGAATGAAACAGTCGGCTTAAGTGCTGAAAGATCAATGATTACGGTTCTCTCGTAGGACGCATCCGCATCCGCTTCGAAAACCTGATATGGACGGGAGGAGTGCTCCTTCAGATAGGAAACGGTTTTCTCATCCACCGGGAAAATCCCGTTCTTTCCGCCGGCTTCGATGGCCATATTGGCAATGGTCAGGCGGTCATCCATGGAGAGATTTGCCACTCCGTCTCCGGTGAATTCCAGAGACTTGTACAGCGCGCCGTCCACGCCGATCTCACCGATCAGATGAAGAATGACATCCTTGCCGCTTACCCACTTTCCGGGTTTTCCTGTCAGGACAACCCGGATGGCAGAAGGAACCTTGAACCAGGCCTTTCCGGTAGCCATTCCGGCTGCCATGTCTGTACTTCCCACCCCAGTGGAAAATGCGCCAAGCGCGCCATAGGTACAGGTATGGGAATCCGCGCCGATAACTACGTCTCCTGCGACAACCAGTCCCTTTTCCGGAAGCAGAGCGTGCTCAATGCCCATCTGTCCGACATCAAAATAGTTTGTGATCTCGTATTTATGGGAGAACTCTCTGACCTGCTTACAGTGCTCTGCTGATTTGATATCTTTGTTCGGGATAAAGTGATCCATCACCAGGGCAATTTTATCCCGGTCAAAGACCTGCTGCTTCTTGAACCGCTCCATCTCGTGAATGGCGACCGGTGTCGTGATATCATTTCCCAGCACAAGATCCAGCTTTGCCTCAATCAGCTGACCGGGCTCCACAAAATCGAGACCCGCGGCATGCGCAAGAATCTTCTGAGTCATTGTCATTCCCATCCTGAATATTCCTCCTTGAAATCTGTTTTCTCTCTAATTATGAAGCCACGAGTTGTTCCGTTTCTTCAAAACGCCCTCCCCTGCCACAATCATTATATCGGGCAGCTGTCCGCCGCGCAAGAGTTCCTCCAGCCTTCCTTTTTGGGAAAACGCTCCGGTACAGAAAAGGGAGCCCCGGTTTCCCGGAAGCCCCCTGTCAATCGCGGAACTGTGCGCGAGAAAAAGCTTAATTGTTGATAAGCTTGTCCTCTCCATTCCAGCTGTACAGTTTTCTGATTTCTTCGCCGACCTTCTCTGACGGATGCTCGGAAGCCTTCTGACGAAGAGCTTTGAAGTGAGCCTGTCCGCCTGCGGAGGACATGTCCAGAAGGAAGTCCTTTGCAAAGGTACCGTCCTGGATATCGGAAAGAATCTTCTTCATAGCCTTTCTGGTCTCGTCGGTAACGATCTTCGGTCCGGTGATGTAATCGCCGTACTCTGCGGTATTGGAGATGGAATATCTCATGCCCTTGAAACCGGACTGATAGATCAGGTCAACAATCAGCTTCATCTCATGGATGCACTCGAAGTATGCGTTTCTCGGATCGTAACCTGCCTCGCACAGGGTATCAAAGCCTGCCTGCATCAGAGCAACAACGCCGCCGCAAAGGACAGCCTGCTCACCGAACAGATCGGTCTCTGTCTCGGTACGGAAGGTTGTCTCCAGAAGTCCGGCACGGGCGCCGCCGATGCCAAGTCCGTAAGCCAGGGCAAGATCCAGTGCTTTTCCGGTATAGTCCTGATGGACAGCGACCAGACACGGAGTTCCCTTTCCTGCCTGATACTCGCTTCTTACGGTATGGCCGGGAGCCTTCGGAGCGATCATGGTAACATCAACGTTCTTCGGCGGGATAATCTGATTGAAGTGAATATTGAAGCCGTGAGCGAACATCAGCATATCTCCCTCTTTCAGGTTAGGCTCGATGTCCTTCTTGTACATAGCCGCCTGCAGCTCATCATTAATCAGGATCATGATGATATCTGCCTGCTTTGCCGCCTCAGCAGCAGTGTAAACCTTCAGTCCCTGTTCCTCTGCCTTTTTCCAGGATTTGCTGCCCTCATACAAACCGACGATGACATCGCAGCCGGAATCCTTCAGATTCAGCGCATGTGCATGCCCCTGGGAGCCGTAGCCGATGATGGCGATCTTTTTGCCCTCAAGCAGAGAGAGATTGCAGTCTTCCTGATAATAAATTTTTGCTGCCATTTTGAATTTCCTCCATTCAAACATATATTTGTTATCCTGTGTAAAGGGGTAACGCAAAAGTCAAACCACCCGGTCCCGGAACTTACTTCTCCAGGTCTTCCAGATAACGCACGTCTTCCATGCCCCTGGAAAGTCCCGTAATTCCGGTTCTGGCAAGCTCCAGGATCTCATATCCATCCAGAAGCTCCAGAAAGGCGCTCAGCTTGCTGGCTCCGCCTACAAGCTCAATGATCAGAGAATGTCTTCCAACGTCAATAATGTTGGCACGGAAAACATCAGCTAAAGAAATGACGTTCTGTCTTTCCTCTGCCTCGCAACGGATTTTTATGAGCATCAGTTCCCTGTTGACACTGTTTTTCGGATCCAGCACCTTTACATCGCGGACATCCACCTGCTTCCGGACCTGATTGGTAATCTGGTCAAGCACGAGATCATCATCACCTGTGGCGACAACTGTGATCCGCGTATATCTGGGATCCGCGGTCACTCCCGCGGAGATGCTGTCAATGTTATAGGCTCTTCTGCTGAACAGGCCGGAAAGCCTGGACAGAACACCGGCAGTATTGTCTACCAGGATTGATAAGGTTCTCTGTTTCATATCCTACCTCACGAGTGGGCTGCGGGAATTCTGCCTGTTTAATCTTGTATACAATCCCCGAAGCTGTTACGTATTGTAAGTCATACGTTTTTCTTTGTCAATGCTGCTGCCATGAATCATTTGTAAATAAAGCCACTCAATGATGAACGTAATTTAACGTCCTCATGAGTAATATTCCGTGTCTGAGGAGACCGGTTCCGCGGGGATAAACGTCCGCATTTCCTTCTCCTCCCGGTTCTTCTTCCCTGCCTGTTCGGTCGCATATCTGCAGAAATAATCCTGTGAATTGAAAGGAATAACCTCCGGTCCCGTTTTCTTCAGATAGGTACCGTCCGGCTGAAGTTCCGATGCTTTTACCGTGTCCGCCAGCTGCTTCTCCAGAATCAACATGGCTTCCTTCTTAATAGAAGGATTGTACAAAGGAAATACAATTTCTACCCTCTTGTCCAGATTTCTGGGCATCCAGTCTGCGCTGCCCATGAACACCTCATCCCGGCCGCCGCTGTGGAACCAGAAAATTCTGGCATGCTCCAGGAAATTTCCGACAATAGAACGCACTCGGATATTGTCGCTGACTCCGGGAATTCCTGTTTTCAGGCAGCAGATACCCCGGACAACCAGATCAATTTTCACGCCGGCGGCGGAAGCACTGTAAAGAGCGGCGATTATCTCCTGGTCACACAGAGAGTTCATCTTCGCCTTGATAAACGCCTCCTGTCCGTCGCGGGCATAGCGGATCTCATTCTGAATCAGATACAGAAAGCGCTTACGCATCCACACAGGCGCGACGACAAGACTGTTCCAGCGGTCCGGCTCAGAATATCCGGAAATCATATTGAACACGGCAGTGGCATCCTCTCCGATTCTCTCGTCACAGGTCAGGATCCCGCAGTCTGTATAGAGCTTTGCCGTGGAATCGTTGTAGTTACCGGTTCCCAGATGGACATACCGGCGGATGCCGTCCTCCTCCTGGCGGACCACCAGGGTGATCTTGCTGTGTGTTTTCAGTCCGACCAGTCCGTAAATGACATGGCATCCGGCTTTTTCCAGTTTCTGCGCCCAGACGATATTGTGTTCCTCATCAAACCTGGCCTTCAGCTCCACCAGCGCAGTGACCTGTTTTCCATTCTCCGCTGCCTGTGCCAGCGCTGCGATGATTGGAGAATTGCCGCTTACCCGGTAAAGTGTCTGCTTGATGGCCAGAACCTGCGGATCCCTTGCGGCAGATTTGACAAAATCAACCACCGGCTGGAAACTCATGTAAGGATGGTGCAGGAAAATATCCTCCTTCCGTATATTGGCAAAGATGTCATCATCATTCTGCAGAGCCGGCACTTCCGCGGGCTGGTAAGCGGGTATTTTAAAATCCTCAAACCCCGGAAGCCCGTAAACCTTCATCAGGAAGGTAAGATCCACGGGACCCGGAATATAGAAAATATCATCCTCCCGGACCTGCAGCTCTTCCTTCAGGATATTCAGAAGCTCCGGGGCGATTCCGTCCTCCACCTCCAGGCGGATAACCTCCCCCCACTGTCTTTTCTTCAGCTGCTTTTTGATCTCCACCAGAAGATCGGCAGCCTCGTCCTCATCAATTCCCAGCTCCGCGTTCCTCATAATGCGGTAGGGATAGGCACATACCACCTCATACCCCAGGAAGAGCTTCTCCATGTTTCTCTCGATGATCTGCTCCAGGAGAATCAGCGTTTTCTGTCCGCCCTCTTCCGGAAGCTCGATAAAGCGGGGAAGGACGGAGGGCACCTGTACAGTGGCAAACATCCGTTTTCTCCGGTTTGTCTCTCCCACCTTCTGGATCAGCGCGCCGATATTCAGGGTTTTATTCCGGATCAACGGGAACGGCCGTGAGGAATCCATGGCCATCGGTGTCAGAACCGGGTAGATTCTCTCGTCGAAATAGGAATCCACATAGGAGGCCTGCGCCTCCGTCAGCTTCTCATACCGGTGAAAAATATGGACGCCCGTGTTCATCAGTCTGGGCAGGACAGCGTCCACATACGTATCATACTGTGTTTTCACCATGCGGTGCGCTGCTCTGGAGATTTCGGCGAGTTGTTCTTCCGGGGTCATGCCGGCAATGTCTGTCCTGGTGTAGTTCGAGTGCATCATATCCTTCAGAGACGCGACACGGACCATGTAAAATTCATCCAGGTTCGAAGAGGTAATGCTCAGAAATTTCAGTCTCTCGAAGAGGGGAACCGCTTCATCCATGGCTTCATGCAGCACTCTCTCGTCAAAACGGATCCAGGAAAGCTCCCGGTTCCAGTAGTATTCCGGCTTTTCATATGGTTTCAGATCAGGTTTCATCGTATCTCTCCTTTTTTCCCGGTACCATCCGCTGGATATTCTAAAAACGCCTGCCTTTTCAGCCGACAACCCGGCTGACTTTAATCTCCGGGCGAAGGCCGAATACATCTGTGAAAAATTCCGCTTCTTCCCTGATCAGACCCCTTTCCAGAGTAAAATCCTCGTTAACAGTCACCTTCAGCAGCAGGGTCTGATCCTTCATCTTCGCTTCCAGCTGCTGAACCTTCTGCATATGGCTTCTGTCCAGCGCGTTGACGTATCGGAGTATCGCGACAAAATAGGCGACCTTCAGATACCGCTCCCGGTTCAGGCTGGACTCCTGCACCAGCTCCTCATACTGCGGGAAAGGAACTGTCATATACCTGGCGGAAAGAGCAATGCACTCGCGCTCCGCATGGGAAAGCCCGATAATTTCATTCGACATGATAATGTTAAACGAGCTCTCACTGACATAATTGAAGCTGATGTATTTTCCGACGTCATGCAGCATGACCGCGATGCGCAGCAGCAGTCGGTCCCTGGACTTCATGCCGTGAACCGACTCCGTGGCATCAAAGAGAACCTGGGCGTTCCTGTCCATATTGTCTATATGCGGCTTCCCGACCGAATATCGTTTTGCGATGTTTCTGGCCGCCGTAATAATATCATTGCCGAAATTATGGGCCATTTTCAGGAGATTATTCTCATCCGCGAACTCGTAGGCAAGTCCCCTGGTCAGGTGTGTTCCCGGAAACCAGATCAGGGAAGCGTCAGTCTCCTCCACCATCTGATGGTAGATCACAGCGGAGGGACGGAACAGGGAGGCAAATTCCGGAGTGAGACCGTACCGGACAGCCAGTTCCTCCTCTGACAGGCCGGCAATGCTCTTGTACCAGATTTCAAAGTCCGCGCGTGACAGGAGTCTTGCGGAGCGGTCGCGGTACCTGGTTCCGCTGAAAAGAACTTCCGTCAGGAAATCTCCGTTCAGAATGATGGTTTCCACCTTACGGTCCTTCAGGTACATTTTTTTAAAGCTCTTCAGGTCATAGCGGATCAGCTGCCGGATCATCTTTTCATAATCCGTAGTCAGCGAATCCAGTGTCTGCAGCCGCTCCCGGATCCGCAGGCTTCCCATACGCAGATTCTGCGTGGTGATCAGGGCGGAGTTATCGAAAACGGACATCTGTACGCTTCCGCCTCCCAGATCCACGATAACCGTTCCCTTCCGGATCATATCATTAAACCGTGTCTCCATCGAAGCAATTGCCTTGTAGCTCAGAAAACGCTGCTCGGAATTGCTTAAAATCTGCACAGCCAGACCGGTCGTCTGCTGAATTTTCCCCAGCACAAACAGGTCGTTCTGGGCTTCCCGCACGGCACTGGTGGCAATGATCCGTATTTCTTTTACCCGGTAGGCCGAAGCCGTGCGGACAAAATCCTTTAAGACCGTGCAGAGCTCATCCAGCAGATCCGGTCCGATTTTCCCATTGGTAAACGAATCTCTTCCCAGCTCCATGTGATGCACCACACGGTCGATGCAGTGGATGCCGGATTTTCTGGATATTTCATATATTTCAAGCGAAACATCATAGCTGCCGATGTGAATGGCTGCAAAATTTGTCACTGCCATCCTTCGTTCCTCCTTGTTATTAGCATAGTCCGGCGGCACCCGCGGATGCCAGGTAAGCCGGATCCATTGTTAATAGTTGCCAAGCAGACGGAGATCCACAGCTTCTGCCTGAATGCCCCGTAGGGCATTTTTTACCGCCGGGTCCGCAAGATTTCCCTCGAAGTCGATAAAAAAGCGGTACTCAAACGGCCGGTCCGGAATCGGACGGGATTCGATCTTGAACATATTCAATCCGTTAAAGATAAAGTGGGACAGAATGTTGTAGAGTGTACCGCAGGCATGCGGAAGTCCAAAGCAGATACTGATTTTTCTGGCGCTCTTTACAAAGCAGCGGCGGGCGGACAGGATAATAAAGCGGGTGGAGTTCTTTTCCGCGGACATTCCTCCCTCCTGAAGAATCTGCAGGCCGAAATACTCCGCCGCAGAGCGGCTGGCAATCGCGGCCTGATCTCTGCGCCCCTCTCTGGCAACCTTTTCGGCAGCCATGGCGGTGTTAAGCACCTGCCGGCGTGTCCACTCCGGATGGTATTTATCCAGCCACGGAGCACACTGTGCAAGACCCTGCGGGTGCGAATACACCGTTTTGATATCCTCCGGCCTGGTACCGGGCAGCGCCATCAGCATGTGGTCAATCTTTATGGTCTGCTCGCCCACAATATAGTTATGGTAGTGCAGAAGGAGATCATAGATGTCCGACACACTTCCCGCTGTGGTGTTCTCGATCGGAAGGACGCCGAAGTCCATTTCATGCCGGGCCACCAGATCCATCGCCTCCCGCCAGGTACTGACGTGGGAGGTTTCTATAGAATCGTCAAAAAAGGTTTTCATGGCCTCAAAGCTGTACGCGCCCTCCACCCCCTGGAAGACAACCCTGGCATTTTGAAAATGCAGCTTCTCTGTGGAAGCATAATCCACGGGGAGCGTCACTCCGTTTTCTGTCAGAAGCTGATACTGCTTTTTCCGGCTGATGGCCATAATCTGCTCAAAAATTTCCACCACCGCCCGCTTCTCGAAGTCATTTTCACAGAGTTCCCCCAGCGTCTTGATCTTCTGTTGTTCTCTCTGCGAATCGAAAACAGATTTTCCGCTTTTAATTTTATAGTCGGCCACCTTTTCCACCACCTGCATTCTTTCGTGAAAAAGACGGACTATGTCCCTGTCGATGGCATCAATCTGATCTCTGTATTTTTCCAGTTCTGTCATGCTTCCTGCTCCCGTACCATCCGAAGTATATCAGAAAACGGCGGAAAACGGCACGTTCCGCCTGTAAAACCTAAGTTAAGTGTTTCATAAGGCTGGTGATTTCACCGATGTTGGAAAGTGAACCGAAGGAAAGAATCAGATCCTCCGGCCCGGCAAGGGCAAGGGAATGCCTGACCGCGTCCGGGATGCTCTTTTCCGCAAAAATCGGTTTCCCCGGAAAGATTTGCGCCGCGATCCCGGCAAGCTTTTCTGCCGGGAGTGCCCGCTCATTGTCCGGTGTTTCCACACAGAGAAGGACATCCGCCAGATCACAGGTCCTGCGGATCACCTCCCGGTAATCCTTATCCGCAAAAACGCCCAGAATAAAAATTCTGCGCCTGTCCGGATAGCATTCCAGAACAGACTTCCGCAGGATATCGGCCGCGCGCGGATTATGTGCTCCGTCCACAAGAAAATCCGGATTCTCCGCGATGCGGGTAAATCTTCCGTGCCAGTCCGCCAGGGAAATCCCCTCCAGAATCTTTTCATCTGTCAGTTCCGGTTCTTTCCTCTGCAAAACCTTCAGCGCCTCAAAGGCAGTAACAGCGTTTTCCACCTGGCAGCTTCCGGCAAGTGGTGTGTGAAACAGCAGACCTTTATAGCGAAAGGTCACACCGTCTATGGTGTTTTCCAGAATTTCCGCCTGTTCCGGATGGCCGTTGACCAGAAGAACTCCCAGAGAATCACAGACTGACTGCAGCACATCACTGGTCTCTTTTTGCTGGCCGGATGTTACGGCTGCCATACAGCCCTTTTTGATTATTCCTGCTTTCACGGATGCTATTTCCGGAAGCGTATGTCCCAGAAATTCTGTATGATCCATGCTGATGGACGCAAATATGGCAAGAACAGGCGCCGGAATCACATTGGTCGCGTCATCCCTGCCGCCCATGCCGCATTCCAGAATGGAGTAATCGCAGTGCTGTTCCGCAAAAAACAGAATGGCGAGAACCGTCTCCAGTTCAAAATTGGAGGGACAGACAAGGCCGCGCCTCTCCATATGGGTCACGGCGCTTTTCATCTTTTCTGCCAGCTGCGTGTACTCTTCCCTGGTAATCATCTTCCCGTTTATCCGGAACTGCTCCCCATAGGTGTAGACAACCGGAGAAGTGTAGACACCTGTGCAGAATCCCGCCCGCGTCAGGGCTGCGGAAAGATAGGCGGCAATGCTGCCTTTCCCGTTCGTCCCCGCAATATGAAGAAACCGGAGGTTCTTCTCCGGATTCCCAAGCTCATCCAGAAGCGCGCGGATTCTGTCCAGCTCCAGATGAACACCGGATATTTTTCCGGCAATAAAGGCTCTTGCTTCCTGATAATCCATCCCTATACCATCCTTATGCCTCTTCTGCGGCTCCGCTCAGATAGGTAATATACTGCTGCGCGGTTCTTCCGGAGATGCCGCCGTGGCTGAGCTCCCATTGATTGGCTCCGGCCTTCAGTTCTTCCTCAGACATGCGGATTCCGGCGCGTTTTGCCAGCTGAATCACAATCCGGAAATATTCCTGCTGGGTCGGCTTGGAGTAGCTGATGGTTACGCCGAACCGGTGAACCAGCGAAAGCTTTTCCTCCATGGTATCGGATTTGTGCATTCCGTTTTCATTCTTTACATCATCCCTGTCGCTCCAGGTCTCTTTGATCAGGTGCCTGCGGTTGGATGTCGCGTAAATCAGCACATTGTCCGGCTTCGTCTCCACACCGCCTTCAATCACTGCCTTCAGGAATTTATACTCGATCTCAAATTCCTCGAAGGAAAGGTCATCCATGTAAATAATAAATTTATAGTTCCGGTTTTTGATCGCCGCGATGACATTGGAGAGATCCTTGAACTGATGCTTGTAAATCTCAATCATGCGCAGGCCGTCCGGATAGAATTCATTGACGATAGCCTTGATGCTGGTGGATTTTCCCGTTCCGGAATCGCCGAACAGCAGGCAGTTATTGGCCTTCTTTCCCTCTACGAACGCGCGGGTATTGTCCACCAGCTTCTTCTTCTGGATTTCATATCCGACCAGATCGTCCAGCATCACCTTTTCCATATTGTTTATGGCGTGGAACTTTATGCTGCCGTGATCATCTGACGAAATGCGGAAGGCCTTGTTCAGGCCGAACATCCCCACGCCGTAGTCTCTGTAAAAGCCCGTCACCGCGTCGAAGAACTCGTTTTCATCCGCGGCTTTTTCCAGTCTGCGGCTGAGCTCCCGCACTTTTTCGCTGACATTCTTGTTGTACATCAGCTCCGGCTTTACAATCGCCTTATAGTGGAGGATCTGCGAGAAGCAGCTGATTCCCAGATAGTCCTCCAGCCAGGTGAAATCATAGTGAAACAGCTCCAGAAAAGCCCGGAAGTCATTCCTGGCAAATACATTGACGCTTCCCTCGCTGGCTCCTACTTTTTCGCATGTCAGGCTGAAAGGATTCTCATCCGTGATCAGCTGAAAGGTCAGGTAATTGTGCCACAGGTTTTCGTCAAACCCATAGTCTGTGGCGACAATGCAGATCTTTTTTACCACCCGGAAACTTCTGGCCACAAGCTCATCCTTCGGAACTTTTTCTTCCCGCGCGTCGCGGCAGATGTTTCCCATCTGAACCAGAATCGAATCCTCCGGCAGGGAACCGTACATTAGCAGTTTTGAAATAATATGATCCATGATTTGTTCCTTCTGTTTTACTTTCTTAAATGCCTTACTTCTGTGCCTTACTTCCCAGGATATATTCACTGTGTGGCACACTGTAATCCCCGCATTATTTGTTGTGGGTTCCGTGATATTTCTCTTCACAGTATTTGCAGCGGTAGATCTCCTTCTCCGGATCGGTCAGCACAAAAACCTGATCCAGCCCCTGCTCGATCGAGGTAATGCATCTGGGATTCCTGCAGCGGATGACATTCCGGATTTCTTTCGGAAGCTCCAGTTTTTTCTTTGCGATGATCCTGCTGTTTTTGATAATGTTCACGGTGATATTGTGGTCGATAAACCCCACTACATCCATATTCAGCTGGTCGATCGGGCACTCCACCTTTAAAATATCCTTTTTGCCCATCTTACTGCTTTTTGCGTTCTTGATAATCGCCACCGTGCAGTCCAGCTGGTCCAGCTTCAGATCCTTGTAAATGGTCATTGCTTTTCCCGCTTTGATGTGATCCAGAACAAAGCCTTCTTCAATCGCGCCTACATTTAACATTTACTGATCCTCCCCCAGCTCAAGAAGTGTGTACATCAGTGCCTCTCTCATATACATGCCGTAATGCACCTGTTTAAAGTAGGCCGCCCGCGGATCCTTATCCACATTGACAGAAATTTCGTTGACCCGCGGTAGCGGATGCAGGACATACATTTCCGGTCCGCCCAGCTTCATCTTTTCCTCATCCAGAATATAAAAATCCTTCATGCGGACATAATCATCCTCATTGAAAAAACGCTCCTTCTGCACGCGCGTCATGTAAAGAATATCCAGCTTCGGAATCGCGTCCTCCAGACGGATCACCTCTTCATAAGGCGTACCCGCGGGGTTCAGCACCTCCTCCTTCACGTAGGAGGGAATGCGCAGTTCCTCCGGGGAAATCAGGATAAAGCGGATGCCCGTGTACCGGACCAGCGCGCTGATTAGAGAATGGACGGTGCGCCCGAATTTCAGGTCTCCGCAGATTCCCACCGTAAGGTTATTCAGTCTTCCCTTCAGTGTCCGGATGGTCATCAGGTCTGCCAGCGTCTGTGTGGGATGCTGGTGTCCGCCGTCCCCCGCATTGATGACAGGGATCGGGGAAACCTCGGCCGCCACCATGGGAGCACCCTCCTTTGGATGCCGCATGGCGCAGATATCGGCAAAACATCCTGCTACGCGGATGGTATCTGCCACGCTTTCTCCCTTTGTAGCAGAACTGGACGAGGCGGAATGAAAGCCGATGATGCTTCCTCCCATATTCAGCATTGCCGACTCAAAACTCATCCTTGTCCGGGTGCTGGGCTCATAAAACAAGGTGGCAAGCTTCAGCCCGTCACAGACATGCGCATACTTCTTCGGATTTACCTCCATATCAGCGGCAAGATTCATCAGCTTATCCATTTCTTCTACCGTCAGATCCAGCGGTGACATAATATGACGCAGATGCTTTAATTTTCGCATTTCTTTCGTTCCTCCCTGTTCTGTTCCATGTAAAGAATTCTAATACCTGTCATCACCTTCATCTACTACTTCTCCCTCCAGAATCTCCGGGTCGGGGTCAGATGCGGAGCTGTCCTTCGGACTTTCGTCGTCCGGAACCTCTCTTGCCTCTCCGTCAACAATATCCGGATCGTCCTCCTGAAAGGCCTGTCGGCCGTCTTCATTTTCCCTGAATTTGTCTGCATACCCGGCAAGACGTATGTTGGAAATAATCATGGAAACCGCCGTATAAATCATAGCGACCCCGGCGATACGCATCACCATTTCCGCGCTTTCAATCGGCGCAAAAACAAGAATCAGTCCGAGCGCTGTGGTGATGACAGCGCTGACCAGCTGCACCCACCACCGCCCGTCCTGATAGCTCCGGAACAGGCTGGTCTCAAAAAAACTGTCAGCGGCAAAAGCAAACAGAATAACTGCCAGAAGAACACTGGCAAAAGAAATAATCCCCTCCGGGTGTAAAATAATCAGAAGGCCGATGACAAGCAGGATTACACCAAGGATGATCCGGTAGGGAAGCGGATTCAGAACGTTTGTGTTCCGCAGCTCCGCAAAATAATTGGCCGTAAGGAAAACACCGTAGGCCAGAAGGCACAATCCGATCAGAAAACAGATAAACCGGATGGCCGCGCCGGGCCGGATAACAAGAAAAATACCAAGAAGCAGCAGGATAACCGCAAAGCAGAGGCTCATCACCCGCAGCCTGCGAAACTGTTCTGTCAGATCGTTCCAGAATTCCCTCATAAAAGCCCCCTTTTATAAAAAATGCTTCAGGTGCCGATAAACCGCGGCAACCGGAAGTCCGACTACAGTGTAATAATCTCCTTCAATTTTTTCGACAAACCTGGCAAAAGGCCCCTGAATGCCGTACGCCCCGGCTTTATCCATGGGATCTCCGGTTTCTACGTAGCTAAGGATCTCCTCCTCCGACATGGGTGCAACCCAGACATCCGTTCGGCTGGAAAACGTATCGGTTTCCAGGATGGAGCCGCCCTCCACAAGGGAAATCGTCACTCCGGTAATTACCTGATGCTTTTTTCCCTGCAGCTGGTGAAGCATTTTGCAGGCTTCCTCCCGACTCTTCGGCTTGCCGAGAATTCTGTTATCCAGGACGACAATCGTATCGGATCCCAGGACAACCGATCTCTGACCGGCGCTTCTCTTTTTTTCAGCGACATCCAGGCACTTGATCCGGGAAAGCCCTTCCGCCGTCTCTGAAGGAGCCCTGCCTGTGATTATTTCCTCCACGGACGAAGGTACTACCTCCGGAGAAAAGCCGGCCTGAATAAGGAGCTCCTTCCTTCTGGGGGAAGCCGAAGCCAGTATAATTTTCTGCATGGTACATACTCCTCTGCCCTGCCTTCCGAAACCGTCCCGTTCTACGGGAGGACACTGTCTCTGCAGACGCCTGCGGGCGGGCACAAAAAAATCAGCAGAGCGATAAGCCGGGTTATGTCTTGTACGATCATCTGTCTGTGTCCTGCCGTTGCCGGCAGGCTCAAGCGACCCACCTGAAGACGTGGCGGGCAGCCACATAGTCTTCCTTTCGGTCTTGCTTCGGATGGGGTTTACATGGCACATCCTGTCACCAGAATGTCGGTAGTCTCTTACACTGCCTTTTCACCCTTACTGTGATGGCACAGCGGTATATTTCTGCTGCACTTTCCCTGGAGTCGCCTCCGCCGGACGTTATCCGGCATCCTGCCCTGTGAAGCCCGGACTTTCCTCAGCCGGCCCCTTTCGGTCCTGCCGGCCGCGATCGTATACTCTGCTGATAGGAAAAAGGTTTCTTTATTTCTCAGACATCAAAACAGGAACCGCCGATAAACTCTCTGAGAATAGAGTTTTCCGGAAGATCCCCGGATGGATAGCCGAGGAAATAATCCAGAAATTTCAGAAGGCGGTTTGCCTCCGGATATTCCGGCGCATTCTCCGGAATATGGAACAGCAGCGGTTCTGCGTATAATTTTAATATAGAAAATTCATAAATCAAGGCTGAATTAAAAATTGCGTCCGCATTTTCCTGGTGCGGGAAAATATAGTTGTTCTCCCCCCTGCGCACCGAGGGCCACATACGGATGGATTCCTGCGCGGAGGTTCCCCTGGTCCGGTAATCCCTTACAATCCTCCGAAGCAGCCGCCCGTCCGTGGTGGAGATATGGTTGTGCTCATCCACATTCAGCTGCGTCAGCGCACTGATATAAATCAGGAATTTTGATTCATCCGGCAGGAAATCGCTCAGCTTCGCGTTCAGCCCGTGAATTCCTTCCAGAACCAGAATGTCCCCCTCCTGCAGCTTCAGCTTGTCTCCGGGATACTTTCTCTCTCCGGTGATAAAGTCAAATCTGGGGAGAAGAACCTCCTGTCCCTCCGTCAGCCTCTCCAGTGTCTGCCGGATCAGAGGCAGATCCAGGGCTTCCAGACACTCAAAATCATAATTTCCCTCTTCGTCCCTGGGACATTCCGAACGGTTTCTGTAAAAATTATCCAGGCTGAGCGGATGCGGTCTCTTTCCGTGCGCAGTCAGCTGGATGGAAAGCCTTCGGGAGAAGGTAGTCTTTCCGGACGAGGACGGTCCGGCAATCAGGACAAATTTCACCTTGTCTCTGGCACAGATCTGCTCCGCAATCCTGGCAATAGAGCTTTCCTGCAGTGCTTCGGCCACCAGCATTTTTTGCCCCATCTCGCCGCGGCAGATGGTTTCGTTCAGATCCGCGACACCGCGGATTCCCATCTGCCTTCCCCAGTCCTCCGCCTGCTTCTGCACCTGAAACAGCTTGGGAGACGGCGCAAACGGGCGAAGAGGCTGCGCCTGTGAAAAATCCGGCAGAACAAGTACCAGGCCGTTCTCATAGGTCGTTACGTCAAACACCTTCAGATACCCGGTATGCCACACCATATAGCCGTAAAAATAATTTCTATAGTCCTCCAGCCGGTACATATTGACGTTGGAAGAACGACGGTAGCGGAACAGCCGGTCCTTTTCCCGCATATCCGAGTCGCGGAAAAATTTTCTGGCCTTGCTCAGCGAAACGGTTTCTTTCCGGATGGGAATCTTTAAGTCCGCCAGCTCCCTCATTCTTTTTCTCACTGCATCCGCGAGCTTCGGCGTCACATCCGTTCCGGGAAGACGGTAATAATATCCGTTTCCGTTGGAAAACAGCAGGACCGCATGGCGGTGAATGTCTTTCCCGGTCACATCGTATACGGCCTTCAAAAAAAGAAGATTCAGGCTTCTGCGGTAGGTATCCTGCCCGATTCTGTCCGCAGCGGTGATTGGAGAGAGTGTACAGTCCTCCTTCAGCCGTTTATGCAGCTCCCGCAGCTGTCCGTTTGCCATTACAAGAAGAACCGGCAGCCCGTTTTCTGTCGGAATCTCCCGGACGATCTCTCCATATGGGGTTCCCGCTGGATATTCCCTGGTCACGGCTCCCGCCTGAACCCGGTACATTTTTTCATTCATATCCTGTCACCATCCCAACTCTTTGAAAAAACAGCCCTGCCCGGCCGTCTTAATCCTCTTCCGGATAGACATCTCCCACCAGCCGGAACGGCTGTATGATTTTGGCTCCTTTTACCTCGCAGTCCGGAAACAGCGCCTTCAGCTTACGGGTCATAAAATCAATGAAACAGTATTCCGTCCCGTAATGGCCCGCGTCAATGATAAACAGTCCCTGTGCCATGGCGTCAATTCCCGTGTGATAATCAATATCTCCGGTAACCAGTACCTGTGCTCCCTCCTGGATCGCTTTTTCCACCACGCTTTTGCCGGAACCGCCGCAGACAGCCACCCTTGTCACAAGGATTCTCTCTTCGCTGCCTCTTCCTTCATCCTGCTCCAGCCCGTAGCACCGGACTGCCTCCAGTCCGAACTGCTGCCGCACGAAATTTGCGGTCTCCCGCAGCGTCATGGGTTTCGGCAGGTCTCCGATTCTTCCAATTCCTTCCAGAACGCCGTCGTTTTCACGGGTAACATCCAGCACACGGGTATTCTGCAGCTGCAGAATTTTCCGGTTCAGCCGCGCCATGCCAAGCACATCAAAATTGGTGTGCATGGAGTAGCAGCTGATGTCATTTTCAACCAGGGCCAGGATTCTTCTGCCATTTACCGTATCGTCTGTCACCTGGCTGATGCTGCGGAACAGCAGCGGATGATGGGTAATCAGCATATCCGCGCCCCACTCCACGGCCTGGCGTATGGAAGTCTCGTCTGCGTCCAGAGAGACAAAGATCTTTTTTACCACACGGTTTCTACGTCCCACCTGAAGCCCCGGATTGTCCCATTCCTCCGCGCACTCCAGCGGATAATCCTCTTCCAGCCTGTCAACAATTTCATCACATCTCATAGCGATTCAGCGCGGCCTCCAGCAGCCGCTTCTCCTTTCCCAGTTCCTCCCCCCTGCGGCGGGAGGAATCTGTACTGTGTTTTTTCAGTTCTTCCAGAATCTGTCCGGTAATACGCAGCTGACGGACCAGATACTCCTTCAGCACCGGATTTCTGTCCCGCAGCAGGCAGGGGCCGAAGAAAAGCTCTTCTTCGGCGTACGCTGCTTCTTCTGTTCCGGGTATCAGGTGAATCAGCGGATAATACTTGCCATCCTCCTTAATGAAATCTTCCCTGTCGATCCGGAAATGCAGGACTTCGGCCTGTCTGCGCACCTGATACGGATCAGACTGGGGTCCGAGAATCAGCTCTTCTGCGGAAGCCGCCCTGTCCGGACACTTCTGCAGAATCGTCCGGATCAGAATTCCGCCCATACCCGCAATGACAATGCTGTCCGCTTCCCCCGCCCGCAGCTGCTCCAGCCCGTCCGAGAGGCGAAGCCGGATCCTGTCTTCCAGCCCTGCCAGACGGATACTCTCTTCCGCCCGCAAAAGCGGTCCCTCCCGGACATCCATGGCGATGGCACTTTTTATTTTTCCTGTTTCGCAGAGCCAGACAGGCAGATGTGCGTGGTCGGTGCCGACATCCGCCAGAACCGTGCGGCAGGTGACCAGATCTGCAATCGCCTGAAGCCGGCCGGATAACTGAACCGTCAATCCAGGTAATCCTTCAGCTTTCTGCTGCGGCTCGGATGGCGGAGCTTCCGAAGGGCTTTCGCCTCAATCTGGCGGATACGCTCTCTGGTGACATTGAACTCCTTGCCGACCTCTTCCAGCGTCCTGGCTCTTCCGTCATCCAGACCGAAACGAAGCCGCAGCACCTTCTGCTCTCTCTCGGTCAGCGTTCCAAGCACCTCTTCCAGCTGCTCTTTCAGCATAGTATTAGCCGCGGCGTCCGCAGGCGCAGGCACGTTGTCATCCTGGATAAAATCGCCCAGATGGCTGTCCTCCTCCTCACCGATCGGCGTTTCCAGAGAAACCGGTTCCTGGGAAATCTTCAGAATTTCACGCACCCTGTCAACGGATATATTCATTTCCTCCGCAATTTCCTCCGGTGTGGGCTCACGTCCCAGCTCCTGAAGGAGCTGCCTGGAAACCCGGATCTCCTTGTTTATGGTTTCTACCATATGCACCGGAATACGGATGGTTCTTGCCTGGTCCGCAATCGCCCTGGTAATTGCCTGGCGGATCCACCAGGTGGCATAGGTAGAGAACTTATATCCTTTCCGATAATCAAACTTTTCCACGGCCTTTATCAGACCGAGATTTCCCTCCTGGATCAGATCCAGAAACAGCATGCCTCTTCCCACATAGCGTTTGGCGATTGATACAACCAGCCGGAGGTTTGCCTCCGCCAGACGCTTTTTCGCCTCTTCATCTCCCTGCTCCATCCGCTTTGCAAGATCAATTTCTTCCTCCGCTGTAAGAAGCGGAACCTTGCCGATCTCCTTCAGGTACATCCGGACAGGATCCTCAATGCTGATCCCCTCGGGTACGGAGAGATCGATATTTTCCATATCCACCTCTTCCTCGTCTTCCAGATCCGGCTCATCATTCATCAGGAGCGTATCGTCCTCATCCTCGTCCGCGGTGCTCTCTGAAATACGGAGAACGTCAATGTCATGCTCCTCCAGATACTGAACCACGGCATCCAGCTGTTTTTCCGACAGATTCATGTCGCGGAAATATTCCTGGATTTCCTGATACTCCAGGGCGTTTTTCTTCTTTTTCGCCAATTCGATCAGGCTTTTGGTTCTTTCCAGTAGCTTTTTGTTATCTGCTTCCATTTTGTTCTCCTTTATCCTTCTTTTTTCGGGGTAATCAGGCCGTCCGGCAGCCCTTCCGTCCGAAGCCTCTCCAGGCTCCGCCGCTCTTCAATAATTTTCTGCAGACCGGATAGATCCGTCTGATCCAGCGCCTTTTCTCTCGCCTCCAGACTGGCCGCCTTCATGCGGAAAAACAGATCGGAAAACGCCTGCCGGATATTTCCGTCCCTGTCCAGCTGAAGATTGGTGTGAAACAGCGAAGCTGCCCTGGACTGGGTATCCCCGTCCTGAAAATGATTGATCACACTGGCCGGACTGATCTGCCCCTGTTCCGACTGCTGCCAGATCATTTCCGCCACCTCCCGGTAGAGCGGGTCTGTAAAATCTTCGGGTCCCAGATACCCCTTCAGTCCCGGAATCAGCTCCGGCCGGGAAGTCAGCCAGGTAAGCATCAGCTTCTGGGTCTGATCCTCTGCACTGTCCCTGGAAAGGCCCTTTCTTCCGGGCGGTGCCTTGGGAACCCGGATCATCTGCCTCCCGGTTCCCCGCAGAGATTCCTTCCCCACCTCCCTGCGCAGAAGCTCCTGATCGGTGCCATATTTTCCGGCTACCGTCTCCAGATAGGAAGTCCGTTCCAGCTCATCCTCGATTTCCGCAAGCAGGGAAGCCGTATGATGAAGAAAATCTGTTTTCCCCTGCGGATCGTTCATATCATAATCCCGCTCACTCATGCGTACCGTAAACAGGAAGCTGTTTTCCGCTTCCTCCAGCCGCTTCCGGAAGGCTTCTCCGCCCTCTGCCTTGATAAACTCGTCGGGATCCTTATGGGGCCGGAGATTCACCACCTTCGTCCGCAGCCCCGCGTTCCGCAGCATGGGAATGGCACGAAGCGCCGCCTTTACGCCGGCCTCGTCCATATCATAGATCACCAGAACATCCCCGGTATAGCGGTGAAGCAGCCCGCACTGCTGAGAAGTAAGGGCAGTCCCCAGCGAGGCCACCGCGTTCGTATACCCCGCCTGATGCATAGATATGACATCCATGTAACCCTCACAGATAATCATATTTTTTTTACCGGCTCTTTTTGCTGCATAGAGCCCGTACAGATTCCTGCTTTTGTCGAAAATAGCTGTTTCCGGAGAATTCAGGTACTTGGGCTTCCCCTCTCCCATAACCCTGCCGCCGAAACCGATCACTCTCCGGTTCACATCCATGATGGGAAACATCACCCGGTTCCAGAACTTATCTCCGAACCCGTGTCTCTCGTCAAAATGAAAAAGGCCGGAATCCTTCAGAAGCTCATCCGCGTATCCTCTCTTCTTCATAAACCGGTAAAGATCGTCGCTGTAACGGTCAGAATAACCCAGTCCGAAAGAATGGATAATCTCGTCGGAGAGTCCTCGGTTTTTCAGATAATCCATGGCGTTTTTCCCGGCAGGCGTGCGCAGTTTCCGGTAGAAATATTCCGCGGCAAGCTTGTTTATTTCCAGAAGTTTTCCCTTTCGGTCCGACTCCGCCCTCGCCTCCCCGGACATTTCCGGCTCCGGAAGGCGGATGCCCGCCCGGTCGGCCAGCTTTCTCAGGGCTTCCTGAAAGGTCTCGTTCTCGTACTTCATTAAAAAGGTGATGACATTGCCGCCCTCTCCGCATCCGAAGCAATAGTACATCTGCTTGGAAGGACTGACAGAAAAAGAGGGAGACTTTTCATTATGAAAAGGGCAGAGTCCGAAATAATTCGCGCCGCGGCGCTGCAGCCTGACATACTGTGATATAACGTCCACAATATCGTTTGCAGAACGTATTTCTTCAATCAGATCATCCGAATACCGCATCCTCTACCTCAGAAAACATCCCATGAACGGGGAACAAAAATTTCTTCAAATTTCCGGATACAGAACTGATCCGTCATACCGGAAATATAATCACAGACAACCCTCTCGTGCGGCTCACCCTTCTGCAGCATCACCCGGTATTCCTCCGAAAGAGCCTCCGGGTGATCTGTGAGATACCCGTAAAGAGCGGATATAATGCGTTCCACCTTGACTTCCTCCGATTTTGCCACTGGATTTGTGTAGACGTCCGCGTACATCAGCCGCCGGAAGGTCATCATAGCCTGAAAAACCCGGTCGGACATCCGGATATCGTCCTGATCCATGCTGTTGTGAATCAGATCCAGAACCAGCGTATTCAGCCGTTCCTTGGAAGTATAGCCCAGTGTAGTGCGGAGCGTAATAGGAATGTCATCCTCCGTAAGTATACCGGCGCGCTGTGCGTCATCCGTATCATGATGTATATAGGCGATTTTGTCACACAGCCGGACCACCTTACCCTCCAGTGTCGCAGGACTGGTGCTCATCTGATGGTTCAGGATGCCATTTCTGGTCTCCCAGGTCAGGTTCATCCCCTGCCCGTCATTTTCCAGGCAGTCCACAACCCTGAGACTCTGCCTGTTGTGCTGGAAACCACCGGGCGAAAGCTTGTTCAGCGCACGCTCCCCGGCGTGCCCGAATGGTGTGTGCCCCAGATCATGTCCGAGTGCAATCGCCTCTACCAGGTCCTCATTCAGACGCAGAGCTTTAGCCACGGTTCTGGCGATCTGGGAAACTTCCAGCGTGTGCATCATGCGGGTGCGGTAGTGGTCTCCTCTGGGAAGAAGAAATACCTGGGTTTTTTCTTTTAGTCTGCGAAAAGCCTTGGAATGCAGAATCCTGTCCCTGTCCCGCATATAATCCGTGCGTACAGCATGAGACTCCACTGGCCGCAGACGCCCCCTCGTATCCGCACTGTGAGCGGCAAAAGGGCTCAGGTGCTTTCTTTCTTCCAGCTCAATACTCTCCCGAATGGTCAAGCGTCAGTCTCCTTTCCGTCAGGTCGCAAGATTATAAGACATCCTCTATTAGTACTCTTACTGTACCGAAAGGATGGTTTCCTTTTTTCAGCGAAAAAAATTTGCTGCGTCCGCGAAACATTTCTGCTCCACAGGCACAGCATCTCCTGCTATATTCTTGATGTCAGGAACAAAATTCTTTTGACCTTTGCTCTTTTCTGTGTCAGTCTCCCGGCATATGCCCTGGTTTCATCCATTGCAGAATTCTGTTCGTAAGGGTTTCCACATCCAGTCCAGCCAGCCTCCTCTGGCTTTCCACCGTGGCATGCTGAATAAACCGATCCGGAACAGCGGCGATCTCCACATGGACAGGAAGCCTCTCTTTTTCCGTAAAATCCAGAATCTGCTCCCCGATGCCGCCCTTTCTGCAGTTCTCCTCTACCGTCAGGAAAAGAGAATGCTCCGATGCCAGATCTCGGATCAGGTCATAGTCCAGCGGGCTGGCAAAGCGCAGATTCACCACCGTGGCATCAATTCCATACCCGATCAGCTTCTCTGACACCTCCGCGGCAAATTCCACCATCGAACCAATTGCCAGAATGGCAGCACCTTTCCCTCTGTGGATCAGCTCCGCCTTTCCGAAACGGATGGGTTCTCTCTCTTCCTTCAGACCGATGTAGGCCTGCCCTCTGGGATAACGGATTGCAACTGGTCCGTGGAAACTGACAGCGAAATCAAACATATCCTCCAGCTCCCAGGCATTTTTGGGCGCAAGCACTGTCATACCGGGAATCATAGTCAGATAGGAAAGATCATACACGCCGTTATGCGTTCTCCCGTCAGCACCGACAAAACCGGCCCGGTCAATGGCGAAAATCACGTGAAGCTTCTGCATGCAGACATCGTCCATAATCTGGTCATAAGCCCGCTGAAGAAAGGCAGAATATACGGCAAAAACCGGGATCATGCCGCCAAGCGCCAGCCCTGCCGCAAATGTCACCGCATGTTCCTCCGCAATTCCCACGTCAAAGTATCGCTCCGGGAAAGCCTGCTCAAAGGCCTCCAGCCCGGTTCCCTCCCCCATGGCCGCGGTAATTCCCACCAGGTTGTGATGAAGGGTGCCAAGCTTTCTTACGCTCGCGGCAAAAACATCGGTATAGGTCGTCCTGCTGTGCTTCAGTGCCATTCCGCTTCCGACATCAAAAGCGCCAGTTCCGTGATACTTGTCCGGATGACTGACAGCAGGCTGATATCCCTTCCCCTTCTCGGTGATTACATGAACCAGGACAGTTCCCTTGTAGCGCTTGGCCTCGGAGAGGACGCGTATCAGATTGCGGATATTGTGGCCGTCAACCGGACCGAGATACATTATCCCCATATCCTCAAAAAACATGCCCGGAATCACCAGATGCTTCAGGCTGCTTTTCGTCCTCCGGATTCTCTCAACCATGTGGTCTCCCAGCTCCGGAATTTTTTCCAGCTGGTCCAGTACCGAATCCTTTAATCCCGTGTATTTGGGAGAAGTCCGGATAGTGCTGAGATATTCGGAAATACCCCCGACATTTTTGGAGATGGACATAGCATTGTCGTTCAGGACGATAGTAAAATTTGATTTCAGATTGGCCGCGTTATTGATCGCCTCATAAGCCATTCCACCGGTAAATGCCCCGTCCCCGATCACGGAAACCACATGGTACTTCTTACCCAGAAGATCCCTTGCCTTCACATAGCCCAATCCTGCGGAGAGCGAGGTAGAACTGTGTCCTCCGTCAAAGGTATCGCAGGGACTTTCCGCTCTTCTGGGGAAGCCGCTGATCCCTCCCTCTTCCCGTAGAGCGGCAAAATCATCCTTTCTTCCGGTCAGAATTTTATGGGTATAGCACTGATGCCCCACATCCCAGACAATTTTATCCTCCGGGAGATTATAAACATAATGCAGCGCCATGGTAAGTTCCACCGCGCCCAGGTTAGAGGCCAGATGGCCGCCGGTTTTACTGATGCTGTCGATTAGAAAACGCCGTATATCCTCCGCCAGCTGAGGAAGCTGATCAACAGGTATTTTTTTAATATCATTTGGCTGATTTATTTGTTCGAGCATACACATACTCCTCACTAAGCTGATTCCGATTGTAGCACAAAAGCAAAATCTTGAGAATCTCTGTTTTTTCAGCCCTTTTTTTGTATCTATGCAAAACAGCCTTCTATGACTGACAAAGTCACAGAAGGCAGCTTTTCGTTTCTGTTATGCTGCTGTTTTTTTCTGAAAACCGCTGTTACAGGTTTTCGATCTCGCTGTAGGTGCTGCTGTTTCCGGCAAACAGATCCACATCCACGTAGATTTTTCCAGCATCCCCGTAAACAATATTCATGTTTTCAGGCACGGAACCATATTCCGACTGATAATTGTCCGCGACATAGTTCAGAATATCCTCCGATGCGTCCTGCCAGTCATCTGCAGACACTACTTGGGACGATAGGGAAAAAGAAAGAAATATGGTAGATAGTAAAAAAAATACATGCGGCTCTCTCATATCTTTCCTCCTCGTAAGTTTCTTCTGCTGTGACAGATATGCTTTCAGATTTCCACTATTCCATGGTAATTTTTCTGATTTCATTTTATATTACCCACTGTTGTCTGTCTAGTTATTCCGGCTCTTTTCATCTTTGCTTTTTTTCTTTCTCCTTTTGCCGGAGATTCTGCCGTAGAGAGGTTGCAATGCCATCTTTTTTCCTATAAAGTAAGAAATTGAGTTTAACGAACAAACCAAGAAAGGATGATATCAGAATGGAGTGCATAGGCTTTATCGGTCTGGGGCTGATCGGCGGTTCTCTGGCCAGGGCAATCCGGAAATTCCACCCGGAAATCCGCCTGACAGCATACTCACACACCAGAGCGACGCTGGATGAAGCTCTCTCCGAAGGAGTGATTGATGAAGCATGGGAACAAAATGATCCCCGCTTTTCCGAATGTGACCTGGTTTTTCTCTGCGCCCCGGTGCAGACAAATATCTCGTATCTTCCTTTTTTGAAAAAAACGATAAAAACCTCCTGTCTGATTTCCGATGTGGGAAGTGTCAAGGGCGAGATGCAGGAAGCCGCGGAAAAGGCGGGACTTTCCAGGCAGTTTATCGGCGGGCATCCCATGGCCGGCTCAGAAAAAACCGGATTTTCCAGTTCACGTGCCTATATTCTGGAAAATGCCTGGTATTTTCTGACTACGACAGAAAAAAATGCCCCGGAAGATATCCGGAAAATCCAGCAGCTGGTGACAGACATTCACGCACTGCCGCTGGTACTGAAGCCGGAAGAGCATGATTTCCTTGTGGCAGGTGTCAGCCATCTTCCCCATCTGGTTGCGTCCGGACTGGTAAACACCATTAAAAATCTGGATGACACGGAGGAACGGATGAAGCTGGTGGCAGCGGGAGGTTTTCGGGATATTACCCGGATCGCCTCTTCCTCCCCTGTCATGTGGGAACAAATCTGTCTGTCTAACCGGGACTGCATTCTGAAGGTACTGGATTCCTATCTGGATTTTATGCAGCATGCCAGAGAACTGGTGGCGGCCGGAGACGGAAAGGCTCTGAATGAGATGTTTACCTCCTCACGGGATTACAGAGATTCCATGGATGATACCAGAAAAGGTTCTGTCACCCGTCAGTTTTTGCTGTATGTGGACATTCTGGACGAGCCTGGCGGTATTGCTACTATCACCACGCTCCTTGCCATGAATCAGATCAGCATTAAAAATATCGGTGTGATCCATAACCGGGAATTTGAGGAAGGTGTTCTTCGGATTGAATATTATGACGAGGACTCCAGAAACCGGTCGGTGGAGATTCTGCGGAAAAGAAATTATATTATCCGCAAGACCATGTAGACGTTTCTTATCCGGATATTTATTAGATTGTTGATAACAGACTTATGGGTTGTTCCTTCCTTTGCGCTCCCGTCAACCCGCTCTGATATCATCCTATAATAATTCATAAAACAGAAAGCTGGAATATGCCATGATTTTTACTCCTGCATCAAAGCCGTTGCACGGCACCATAGATGTACCCGGCGATAAATCCATTTCCCACCGTGCGGTTATGCTCGGCTCCCTGTCGGAAGGCGATACGGAAATTTCCCATTTTCTTCCGGGGGCGGACTGTCTTTCTACGATTGCGTGCTTCCGTAAAATGGGAATCCATATTGAATTAACAGAAAACAATACCCATGTGCTGGTACACGGCAGAGGACTGCACGGACTTTCGGCTCCGGATTCTGTTCTGGACTGCGGAAACAGCGGCACCACAACGCGGCTGATTTCCGGAATACTGGCCGGACAGAAATTCTCTTCCGAACTGAACGGCGACGAATCTATTCAGAAACGCCCTATGAACCGCATTATTCTTCCGCTTTCGAAAATGGGAGCGGAAATCCGCAGCGAAAAAGGGAACGGCTGCGTCCCCCTGCAGATTTCCCCCTCCCATCTGAAGGGCATCTGCTACCAGTCTCCGGTTGCCTCGGCGCAGGTTAAATCCTGTATTCTTCTGGCTGGCATGTATGCAGAGGGACAGACCAGTGTGACAGAACCCTCCCTCTCCCGAAACCACACCGAGCTGATGCTCCGTGGATTTGGCGCAGAGGTAACTTCGGAAGGCACGACTGCCACAATCACACCTGAGCCAGTTCTTCACGGAAGAAAACTTACGGTACCCGGTGATATTTCCTCCGCAGCCTATTTTCTTTGCGCGGGTCTGATGGTGCCGGATTCCGAGGTTCTTCTGAAGCATGTCGGAACCAATCCAACCAGGGACGGCATCCTGCGCGTTATACAGGAGATGGGCGGCAGCGTGACCTATCGCCGTCTGCTCTCGGATGCGGGAGAGCCCACTGCTGATCTTGAGGTGCGTTACAGCAGGCTGCACGGAACCGTAATCGAGGGTGATCTGATTCCCACTCTGATTGATGAGCTTCCGGTCATTGCCGTACTGGCGGCCACGGCCGAAGGGGACACCGTTATAAGGGACGCGCAGGAACTTCGCTATAAGGAATCGGATCGGCTTGCTCTGATTTCGGAGAATCTGGAAAACATGGGGGTCAGTGTAGATCCCACGGAAGACGGCATGATTATCCATGGGAGAAGAAATCTTTACGGCGGAACCTCTGCCACAGAAGGAAAGCCTCTGCACGGAGCCGTTATTGACAGCCACAGAGATCACCGGCTGGCCATGTCTTTCGCCATAGCCTCTCTTGCCGCAGACGGAGAAACCGAAATCCGGGACGCAGAGTGCGTAAACATCTCCTATCCGGATTTCTACAGAGATCTGCAGTCTCTTTCTGAGTAAACAGATATAGGAGCACTCCTGCTTTTGTCACCCAAATCAACAGTTCCAAAACATAGAACAGCACCAAAACGGCACAATTCTCTTTTCCGAGAGCTGTGCCGTAATTCGTTGTGCCGGTTTTCCCGGCCGCACAAGTCAAAATTTCCTGCGCCGATTTTGCTGCTCTAACAGCCGGATCCGTCCAACCTGCATGCAGCGCCCGGAGCCGGATCCGGTTTCTCAGCCGCCAGTCCGACTTCCTCCGGATTTAGCGTAATCATGCCGTCTTCCAGTACAAAGCACGGAATCCCCACAGAACCGTTTTTTTTGGAGTCATCAAAAACCGGACTCATATCGCGGATTTTCATGAATGCTTTCAGATATCGGATATGTTCTCCGATGTTCACGAACTGAAAGGACGGATTTCCCTCGATCTGCCTCTCCACAGAGAAACAGTCCGGACAGGATGGCATACCGAACACGGTAATGACACTGGTGTCCTCCGCGGAACGGTACTCCGGTTTTTTGTCAAACATCCTTCTGGCATAGGAACAGAAGGGTTTGATCTTTTTATTCATGGCGACAGCCGCCTGCACGACACAGTCCACCAGCCTTCCGGCGATTCCCTGACCGCCGTAGGAAGGATCCACCACCGTGTGAGTGATAATCCAGAAGGGAGGAAGAACCAGAAATTCACAGGTTCCCGCCATTTTCTCTCCGTCCCATGCAGAAGCCCGCTTTTTTTCCATTTCAAATTTCACTTCAATCATAACCGTACCCCCTACCGCATTCTGAATCCTGCTTTTTTCTGTCTGTACCTGCAATATTTACCTGTACCTACACTATAAGGGTGTTTCCGGAAAGATGCAAGCCCCTGCACAATAACTGCCGGTTGCTTAATATCTTGAAAATTCTCCGGCTATGGTTTCCGGATTTTTTGTCTCTGTAAGACAGAGCTGCAGAAGAATACGTGCCTTCTGCGGATTCAGGAATCCGGAGGAGATGATTCCGGATTGTGAGCCGCCGCGGACATGTGCCGTTACAGGACCGCTTCCGGTTCTGGAGCTGACGACGACGGGAATTCCGTTTTCGGCCGCCCATAAGAGTTCCTTCTCATCCTCCTGATGAACAGAGCCATTGCCTGTTCCGGCATAGACAATTCCCTCTGCTCCGGCCAGGACAGCGGCACGCACCATGGCTCCGTCCGCGCAGGTATTTCCGTACAGAATATACACCGTCGGGAGCTTTGTCAATCCTTCCGTGGAGAAAGTAGAAAAAAGCCACGGAGTCTTCTTCCTTTTTTCTTCTTCACATTTGTCTTCCACCTGCATCATCTGCCGTTCATCTGAAATGCCTGAAGCTCTCTCTGCAAAGAAAACAGGCACTCCGTCGCGGATCACTCCAACAGGTCCCCGGTTTGGCGAACAGAACGCATAAAGGGACGCGGTGTTTTTCTTGGTGACATCCACGGCTCCCTCTATGCTGTCATTCATGGTGATAAGAACACCTCTTCCCGCAGCATTCGAAGATGCGGCTGTCCGCACTGCGTTGAGCAGATTCATGGGGCCGTCTGCGCTGAGTGCGGTTGCCGGACGCATTGAGCCGGTAAGAACCACCGGTTTTCCGGCAGGTACGGTAAGATGCAGAAAAAAGGCGGTTTCCTCCATCGTATCTGTTCCGTGGGTAATGACGATTCCGTCCGTGTCCTCCTGCCCGACAAGTACAAGCACCCTTTTCGCAAGCTGCAGAAGAAGATTCTCTGTCATATCCCTGCTGTCAATATTGCAGAACTGCTCAGCGGAAAGCTCCGCGCAGGAACAGATATCGGGAACAGATCTTATAATCTCCTCAATTCCAAGACTTCCTGCCTGATAATCTGATGTGTCCGAGGCGGAATCTGCCTTCCCGGCTATGGTACCGCCTGTAGCGATTATCCGTATTTTTTTCATCTGATAATGCCTCCGTTACTCTTACTATATCATTCTCCGACACCTTAACAAATCAGTTTTTTCCGGTATCCGAAATATTCCTTTCTTTCCGGCAGAGCGCAAAAAGACAGTCCACGGTTTATTCCGGGACTGTCTTTTTCGGTTGTTGTTATGTTGATATTACACCACGCAGATTTCTCCGCCTGCGATTATATCAGCGCTTTTGTTTCTGTTCCTGCATTCTCCTGAAAATACCGGCTTACAGGGCTTTCTTTCTGGCCTTGACCATCTCTGTGAGCCTGGGAACAATTTTGTTCAGGTCTCCGACAATGCCATAATCCGCCACACTGAAGATCGGCGCGGTCTCATCCTTGTTAATGGCAATGATGAGATCGGATTCCTCCATACCGGCAACGTGCTGAATAGCGCCGGAGATTCCGATGGCAAAATATACCTGCGGACGTACGGTTTTTCCGGTCTGTCCTACCTGCATATCCTTCGGCATCCAGCCGTTGTCTACCGCTGCACGGGAACTGGACACTTCTCCGCCCAGGGCATCCGCCAGATCCTGAAGAATCTTGAAATTCTCCTTGGAACCGACTCCGCGGCCGCCCGATACCAGAATTTTTGCCTTCTGGATATCTACGGTTTCACTTACAACCTTGACGACATCCTCAATCTCTACATATTTATTATTCGGAGTGAAGCCCGGATTAAAATCAATAATCTCTGCCTTTGCCCCCTTGATCGGCTGGATGGCCTGCATAACTCCGGGACGAACCGTGGACATCTGCGGACGGTTATCCGGGCAGGCAATCGTTGCAATCGTATTTCCTCCAAAAGCAGGACGTGTCATCAGCAGCTGATTGTGTTTCTGCTCATCCTCATGTCCCGGTCTCGCCACAAGCGGGAAATCACCGATATCCAGACTGGTGCAGTCTGCGGTAAGTCCGGTTCCTACACGCGCGGAAACCGTCGGACCCAGATCACGGCCGATGGCGGTTGCCCCGACCAGCATAATTTCCGGCTTGAATTTATTGATGACCTCCGACAGTGCATGTGCGTACGGCTCGGTTCTGTAATCCTTCAGCTCCGGATCGTCCACAACAATGACGCGGTCTGCACCGTATTCTGCAAGCTGATCAGCAAGATCTCTGATTCCGCTTCCTACAAGAACAGCAGTCACCTGCGTGTCAAGCGTCTTTGCGAGATCTCTTGCCTTTCCGAGAAGTTCAAAGGCAATGTTGTTGATCTGGTTATCTACCTGCTGCGCATAAATAAATACGCCCTTATATTCTTCCAAATTCATTTTTCATCGCCTCCGTCAAATGATATGTTTCTCTGACAGGACATCTGCAATGGATGCCGCCGCCGCGTCCGGATCCAGATCCTTAAACATGGTTCCCTCACCCTTGCGAACCTTATCAGAAGCCTTTGCGATCTTGGTCGGCGATCCTTTCAGACCGATGTTCGCGTCATCCAGATCCTTCAGGTCATTCCGGCCCCAAACAGTAATCTGCGCGTCCACCGCATCCCAGATACCGCCCGGCGTCATGTAACGGGGCTCATTCAGCTCCGAAAGCGCAGTGACCAGGCAGGGCATTTTTGCCTTCAGTACATGATAGCGGTCTTCAAACTGGCGCTGTACCACGACACTGTCGCCTTCAATTTTAATATCCTGTGCATAGGAAATAACCGGAATTCCCAGATGCTCCGCGATCTGCGGACCTACCTGTGCGGTATCTCCGTCAATCGCCTGACGTCCGGTAATGATCAGGTCATAATCCAGATTGCGGATTCCCGCCGCGATCGTCTGAGAGGTTGCCCAGGTATCTGCCCCTCCCAGTACACGGTCTGTAATCAGAATTCCCTTATCCGCGCCCATTGCCAGCGCTTCCCGAAGGACTGCGTCTGCTTTCGGCAGACCCATGGTAATAACCGTAACCTCCGCACCGTTCTGATCCTTGATTCTTAAAGCGGCTTCCAGTCCGGCCTTGTCATCCGGATTCATGATAGCCAGCATTGCGCCTCTGTCCAGCGTACCGTCCGGTTTGAATTTTACACCGCCGGCAGTATCCGGAACCTGTTTGATACATACAACAATTTTCACGGTCTCGACCTCCTGCTTATCTCAGCAACGCGCCGGAGATAACCATACGCTGAACCTCAGAGGTTCCCTCGTAGATCTCGGTAATCTTCGCGTCACGCATCATACGCTCTACATCGTACTCCCTGATATAACCGTAGCCGCCATGGAGCTGGACAGCCTTAGATGTTACCCAGGAAGCGGTTTCTGCCGCAAACAGCTTTGCTTTTGCTGCTTCCACCGTATAGACCGGACCGTTGTCCTTTGCCCGTGCAGCCTTATATACCAGAAGCTGGGCAGCCTCTGTACGGGTTGCCATATCCGCAAGCTGGAACTGTGTGTTCTGGAACTGGGAAATAGACCGTCCGAACTGTTTTCTTTCCTTTGTGTAGGCAATTGTCAGATCCAGCGCCCCCTCTGCCAGACCAAGTGCCTGGGCAGCGATTCCGATACGGCCTCCATCCAGGCTGTGCATGGCAATATTGAAGCCCTTGCCCTTCTGGCCAAGCAGATTTTCCTTTGGAATTCTGCAGTCCTCGAAAATCAGCTCATACGTAGAGGAACCACGGATTCCCATTTTCTTTTCCTTTGTGCCAAAGGAAAAGCCCGGTGTCCCCTTTTCCACGATAAACGCGGAGATTTCCTTCATCTTTTTGCCGCGTTTTTCTACAATACCGGTCACGGCAATGATGATATAAACATCTGCCACCTTTCCGTTTGTGATAAAGCATTTGGATCCATTCAGAACCCACTCGTCTCCGTCAAGGACAGCCTTTGTCTGCTGACCCTGTGCATCGGTTCCCGCCCCGGGCTCGGTGAGTCCGAAAGCTCCGATCTTTCTTCCCGATGCCAGATCCGGCAGATATTTCTGCTTCTGCTCCTCGGTACCGAAGGTAAGAATCGGATCCATGCACAGAGATGTGTGAGCGGAAAGAGCGACAGCAGTCGTACCGCAGACCTTTGCGATCTCTTCTACACACATGACATAGGTCAGAACGTCGCATCCCTGTCCGCCGTACTCACGCGGAATCGGGATTCCCATAAATCCGTATCTGGCCATTTTCTTTATTGTCTCTGCGGGGAATCTCTCTTCTTCGTCAATCTCCTGCGCAAGAGGCTTTACTTCATTCTGCGCAAACTCCCGGAAGAGGCTGCGCGCCATCTCATGCTTTTTATCCAATGTAAAATCCATGTCATCCTCCCGACATTAAATGACTGCTTCCTCGTCTACCGGAACCTTCTGGCCGTCCGCGTAATCATAGAAACCGACTCCGGACTTAACGCCCAGCTTGTTTCCTCGAACCATCTTGCGAAGGAGAGGCGCCGGACGGTATTTGGAATCTCCGGTATCGCGGTAAATAGTTTCCAGAATAGCCAGAACGATGTCCAGTCCGATATAATCGCCCAGCTCCAGCGGTCCCATCGGATGATTGCATCCAAGCTTCATAGCGATATCGATGTCGCGGATCTTTGCGATACCCTCAGAGTAAACGAAAATCGCCTCGTTGATCATCGGGATCAGGATTCTGTTGACAACAAAGCCGGGAGCTTCGTCAACCTGTACCGGCGTTTTTCCGAGCATCTCGGAAATTTTCTTGATGCGGTCAACCGTCTTCTGGTAGGTATTAATACCCGCAATAACCTCTACCAGCTTCATGGCAGGAGCCGGATTAAAGAAATGCATGCCGATGCAGGGGCTGGGGAGGCCTGCGCCGATCTCAGTGATAGAAAGAGAGGAAGAGTTTGTCGCGTAGATACATTTCGGATTACGGACAATCTGATACTGCAGCTCACGGAAAACATTCTTCTTGGACTCCATATCCTCGATGGAAGCCTCGACAATCAGATCCGGATCAATGCAGATGGTGTTCAGTCCTGTCGTAATTTTTCCGAGGATCTGATCCACCTCTTCCTGTGTCATTTTTCCCCTGGCAACTCTCTTGTCCAGAGCTTTTTTTATTTTATTTTTTCCGTTTTCCGCAAATTCCTCTTTGATATCACAGAGATAAACCTTCTCTACATCCGGGCACTGTGCAAAAGTCTGCGCAATACCGGATCCCATGGTACCGGCACCGATAACTCCAACCTTCATCTTTTTTCCTCCTGTTTTATATAGTTTCTGTTACTTATTCAAAACTGACATGCTTGCTTTTCTTTATTTATTCTGAAAAGCGACGTGCTTCACCTTTTTCGGGTCATCCTTCTTCCGGAGAAAATTGGCCATTCCCTCTCTCTGGTCTTCCGTCTCGAAGCAGGATCCGAACAGATTCTCTTCTGTCACAACTGCCTGATCCATATCCTGCTGAAGCCCTTCGTTGATCGCCTTTTTGCAGGCTCTCACCGCAATCGGCGCATTGCCGGCAATCACCGAGGCAAGTTTTTTCGCCGTGGGGAGCAGATCTTCCTGCGTTGTAACCTGATTTACCAGACCAATCCGCAGCGCTTCATCCGCCTTGATATTTCTTGCTGTATACACCAGCTGTTTGGCCATACCCGGACCAACCAGTCTGGCAAGTCTCTGTGTTCCGCCAAAGCCTGGTGTGATGCCAAGCCCGACCTCCGGCTGTCCGAATACCGCATTATCCGAGCAGATACGGAAATCACAGCTCATGGCGATCTCATTTCCACCTCCCAGCGCAAAACCATTGACGGCTGCGATCACCGGGATCGGAAATGTTTCAATTCTACGGAACAGGTCATTGCCCTTCTTTCCGAAAGCGGTTCCCTCTTCCCTGGAAAGCGTGCTCATCTCCCCGATATCAGCGCCTGCGACAAAAGACTTGTCACCGCTTCCCGTGAGAATCAGAACACGTATGGATTCCAGATCCACGCCGTCCAGAGCCGCTCCCAGATCATCCAGCACTTCACTGTTCAGCGCATTCAGCGCCTTTGGCCGGTCAATGGTAAGGATTCCAGTTGCTCCTTCTGTTTCATATTTGACATATGCCATTGAATAAATCCTCCTTCTTTCATCCCCTCACCGCCAGCTTTCACTTCGGAAAACAGGCAGCGAGGAAAATACGGATTAGTCTCTCTCTACCACTGTCGCACAGCCCATACCGCCGCCAATGCAAAGGGTAGCAAGGCCTTTCTTAGCGTCTCTCTTCTCCATCTCATGAAGCAAGGTAACCAGAATTCTGCAGCCGGAAGCTCCTACCGGATGTCCCAGAGCGATGGCGCCGCCGTTTACATTCAGTTTAGCCGGATCAAATCCCAGCTCTTTGCCTACAGCAACGGACTGCGCAGCGAATGCCTCGTTCGCCTCCACCAGATCCATATCCTTAACCTCAAGTCCAACTTTCGCCATAACATTCTTAGTGGCGACAACCGGACCGACTCCCATGATCGCTGGATCCACACCGCCAAGCGCGCCGCCAAGCCAGGTGGCCATCGGCTTTACACCAAGCTCCTTTGCAGCCTTTTCGCTCATGACAACTACAGCCGCAGCACCGTCATTGATACCGGAGGCATTTCCTGCGGTAACAACTCCGCCGGCCTTGAACGCGGGTTTCAGTCTTGCAAGGCTTTCCGCTGTGGTTCCCGGTCTCGGTCCTTCATCTGTATCAACAAGAACTGTCTGCTTTTTCTGCTTTACTTCAACCGGAACGATCTCATCTTTGAATCTTCCGGATTCCATTGCCGCACATGCCTTCTGCTGGCTGTTTGCGGAAAACTCATCCAGCTCCTCACGGGTCAGATTCCATTTTTCCGCAACATTCTCCGCGGTAATTCCCATATGATAGTTATTGAATGCATCCCACAGTGCATCATTGACCATGGTATCAACTAGTGTATTGTTTCCCATGCGGTAGCCGAAACGTCCCTTCATCAGTGCGTAGGGAGCCATGGACATGCTTTCCATACCGCCCGCAACAACGATCTCCGCCTCTCCTGCGCGGATCATGGCCGCTGCTGTATTAACAGCGTTCAGACCGGAACCGCAGACAATGTTCATGGTAACTGCCGGACACTCTACCGGAAGTCCTGCCTTAATAGAAGCCTGACGTGCTACATTCTGTCCAAGTCCGGCCTGGATGACGCACCCCATATAAACCATGTCTACTTTTTCTGCGGGAACACCGGCTCTTTTCAGAGCCTCTTTGATTACAATAGATCCCATATCAACTGCGGGTGTTGTAGATAACCCGCCGCCCATTTTTCCGATTGCGGTTCTGCATGCACCTGCAAGAACGATTTTCTCTGCCATAACACTTCCTCCTTTTGTTATCCTCTGCGGATTGCTTCACGAAATTGTATTTCCATTGATACAACCACTATACCGGACGCCTCGGATTTTGTCAATGAATTAACAATCGCATAGACAAGATTCCTCCATACTGTCTGTTTATTTTTTAACAATAACTACAAAGTGTAGATTTTTTTAAAATCAAACAAGACATGATTTACAATTTTTATCTTGATTTTTTGTGCAAAAAGGCGGAGGGTCTGGAACCTCTCCGCTTCTTCTCGTTTTTTATACCATTGTTTTTTGCAATTCAGTCCTATAGAGTTCTGCTCTGCATTTCCGCAAAACCGTATGTTTCAGGAAGAAAATGGTTCCTGGTGCTATTACCTCTTGTTTGATCTTCTCCAGATGTGCATCTTCTCCGCGTCCTGAATCAGGCTGTCCCGGAAATCCGGATGTGCAATCCCGATTAAGGCTTCTGCCCTCTGCCATGCAGAAAGCCCCTTCAGGCAGATCATCCCATATTCTGTCACTACATACATGCCGTTGGCCCTGGTGTCTGTGACAATGCTTCCATTCGCCAGTGTAGGACGGATACGGCTTTTCAGTTCTCCTGTTTTCTTATCCGTAAAAGTGGAGGACATACAGATAAAGCTCTTCCCGCCCTCTGAAGCATAGGCACCCAGAACAAAGTCAAGCTGTCCTCCGGCTCCGGATATGTTGCGGATGCCGGAGCTCTCCGCGTTAATCTGGCCGAAGAGGTCGATATCCACCGCATTATTGATAGAGATAAAATTGCTGAGTGCGGCAATTTTCCGGTAGTCATTTACATAATCGACAGGGGCACTCAGACACTCCGGGTTCTGATTCAGATAATCGTACATCTTCTGTGAACCGCCGGCAAATGCATAAACCTGACGCCCACGGTCAATTTCCTTCCGCATGCCGGTTATTTTTCCGGCCTCCGCCATATCCACAAAAGCGTCCACATACATCTCCGAATGAATGCCCAGATCTTTGAGATCACTCTGCGCGATCATTGCGCCGATGGCGTTCGGCATTCCTCCGATTCCCAGCTGCAGGCAGGCGCCGTCCGGTATTTCCGCCGTAACAAGCTCCGCCACTTTTTTATCCACCTCGGAGGGATCCGGGGCTTTTCCTGTCACATCCATGGGCGGATTGTCGCCCTCTACAACCATATCCACCTGATCGATATGAATGCAGTTTTCGTACCCGCCCAGGCAGACAGGCATATTGGCGTTGACTTCCACGATAACTGTATCGGCAACCTCGCAGGCCGCCATCATGTGGCTGGCACTTGGCCCGAAGTTAAAATAGCCGTTCCTGTCCATCGGTGCTACCTGAATCATCAGGACATTCAGATGAAAAGCCTGTCGATCCCTGTAATAGCGCGGAAGCTCGGAGTACTTGATCGGGGCATAAAAACAGAATCCCCTGGAAACAGCCTTCCGCTCAATTCCGTTCATGTGCCAGCTGTTCCAGGTAAAATGTTCCTCCGGATGTTCAATCTGAAAAATAGCCGGTTCATGCATCAGAACCCCGCCATGAATATTCACATCGTGAAGCTTTGGCATTCTTTTTGCCAGTGCGGCATCTGTGGCAACCGGCGTATTGGTACACCAGCCGTAATCCACCCAGTCCCCGCTTTTGATCACAGATACTGCCTTTTCCGCCGTGGTCAGTTTGCTTTTATATTCTTCTGTGTAATTCATCCTATCCTCCGTCCTTAAAAAACACCTCTACAATTCGTGAAGCAGTTCCGTGTATTTCAAGGCTGCGCTATGCCGACGAGGGCATGCGCCGGATTCTTCTGCCCGGTTATCGTTCCGGACAAGTCTGTGAAAAACAAAAATCGTAGTTACAATTATGACACAGAGCGACGCACAAATGCAAGTACCGGACGAACAGACTACTCAATCAGCATCGCATCTCCAAACGAGAAAAAGCGGTATTTTTCTCTGACAGCCTCCTGGTAGGCATGCATGATGTGATCCTTTCCCGCAAAGGCAGAAACCAGCATAATCAGCGTAGATTCCGGAAGATGGAAATTTGTGATCAGGCCGTCCATAATTTTAAAACGGTAACCCGGATATATAAAAATACTCGTCCAGGCGCTGCCTGGATGCAGGATTCCGTTTTCATCGGACGCCGACTCCAGAGTTCTGCAGCTGGTCGTACCGACACAGATAACTCTCCCTCCGGCAGCTTTCGTGTCATTGATCAGCTTTGCCTGATCCTCTTCCACAATATAAAGCTCGGAATGCATCTTATGCCTGGTAACATCCTCTACCTTTACAGGACGGAAGGTTCCCAGCCCGACATGCAGTGTGACGTGTGCGATTTTTACGCCTTTTTCCTGAATCTCCTGCAGAAGTTCCCTGGTAAAATGAAGTCCTGCCGTAGGGGCGGCAGCGGATCCGTCATTTTTCGCATAAACAGTATTGTAACGTGTTTTATCTTTCAGCTTGTGTTTGATATAAGGCGGCAGAGGCATTTCCCCAAGCTGATCCAGTATTTCCTCAAAAATACCATTGTAGTGGAACTGGATAAAACGGTTTCCGTCCTCCGTCACATCCAGAACGGTTCCGGTCAGCAGTCCTTCGTGTCCGAACACAAGTTCCGTGCCGACACGGCATTTTTTCCCCGGTCTGACCAGCGTCTCCCAGACATTATCCTTTCTTCTTACCAGAAGAAGCACCTCGATCAGTGCGCCGGTGTCCTTTTTTGTCCCGTAGAGCCTGGCCGGAATGACCTTCGTATCATTAAGAACCAGACAGTCTCTGTCAGTCAGGTGGTCGATCACCTGCATGAAATGCTCGTGTCGGATTTCGCCTGTCCCTCTGTCCAGAATCATCAGCCGGGAGGAGCTTCTGTCCTCCAGCGGATCCTGCGCGATCAGCTCCTCCGGCAGATCATAATAAAAATCACTTGTTTTCATTTAACTCCGCATCCCTCTGTGCCTGGTAGAAATTATGGTAATATTCTTTCCCGTAATATACGCGGTCGGATTCCTCCAGCCGCCCTCTGCCGTTTTCTACAACCACCTTGCTCACCGCGCAGTTCATGGGCACTCCTCCGTGCCAGAAATCTGTTTTATCCTCGTAGACACTATTGAGAAACGCCCGGCTGGCGCAGCCGTGTGTGGAAATCAGAATGCTCTTCTCCTGGAGATCTGGATTGTGAATCAGCTCCTCATAAAAATCATGGCACCTGTTTACCACATCCCGGACGCTTTCTCCGCCTTCCGGCGGCAGGTAATTCCAGGGATCCTCATGGAAGGAAAGATAGCGTTCTCTGGGAATCTCCAGCCTGTTCAGATCACAGCATTTTCCCTCCCAGATACCAAAGGCAATTTCCATCACTCTTTTTTCTTCCAGAATGGGAATACCTCTTCCCTGACAGACAATTTCCGCCGTATGCCTGGCCCGGATCAAAGGGCTGGTATAACAGAGATCCAGGGGGATATCCTTCATTCCGTCTCTGGTTTTTTCCGCCAGAAGCACACCCTCGCTGTCCAGATCCGCCCCGTGCTGTCCCTGCAGTCTGCGCTGTTTATTCCATGAGGTTTCCCCATGTCTGATCACATATAATATCAAAGTCTTTTCCCCTTAATTACTGCCGCAGCTCAATCCCCATATCCGAAAGTCCTTTCAGGATAGCGTTCATAGCCGCATTGATGTCGGTTTCCTCCAGCGTTCTTTCTTTAGAGCGGAACACAAGAGAATATGCCATGGATTTATAGCCTGCCTTTACCTGCTCGCCCTCGTAAATATCAAACAGAGATAACTCCTCTAAAATAGCGCCTCCGCCCTGGCGGATCACCTTCTCCAGCTCTGCAGCCTGAATATTCTTCGGAACAACCATGGAAAGATCTCTGGAAACTGCCGGGAATCTGGCAATGCCATGATACTTACGGTCAAATGTCGCAAACGGAAGAATGGCCGGAAGATCCAGGACTGCCAGATAAGTTCTTTCTCCAATCCCGTAGCTTTTCGTCACCAGAGGATGGACTTCTCCCAAAAAGCCGATCATCTTTCCGTCATAAATAATATTTGCCTGTCTGCCGGGATGAAGGAAGGTCTTTCCCGCTTCTGCGTTATACTGTAGACGGTCATGCATGCCGATCTGTCCGAGGAATTCCTCCACAACGCCCTTCATATCATAAAAATCGCCCTCTCCGTACATTCCGAGAGTGAACTGCATTCTTTCCTCCGGCAGTTCTGTAAGCGGAAGAGATTTCGGGATATAGATATTGCCAAGCTCATACAGACGCACGTTTTTATTTCTTCGGTTATAATTTGTTGACAGCGAGACAAGCATTCCGTTTACCGAATTTGTCCGCATGACAGAGAAGTCCTCTCCCAGCGGATTGGATATCTGTATAGCCCTGCGGTGACTATCATCCTGCGGAAGGAGAAGCCTGTCAAACACTTTCGGGCTCTCAAAGGAATAGCACATTCCCTGGGAGAATCCGCAGTATTCTGCCACATCTCTTGCCTTTGCCTCCACCCTGTTCTTAAAGGAAAGCTTTCCTGTGGTGGCTTCTCCTCTGGGCAGCGTCGTAGGAATATTGTTGTAGCCGAAGAATCTGGCTACCTCTTCCGCAATATCACAGCATCTGTGAATATCCTGCCGGAAGGTAGGTGCAACAATTTCATTTGTCTTTTCATCGTAACGAAGCTCTACCTTGGCCAGATATTCCAACATCTGCTTTGCAGAAAGATCGGTTCCCAACAGACTGTTGATTTTATCCGGCTCGAAAAGAACCCTGGACTCTTCCCGCTTAACCGGGTAGATATCAATCGCCCCTCCGACTACTTCCCCGGCGCCGAATTCTTCAATCAGCTGGCAGGCGCGGTTCATCGCTTCCATGGCATTGTTCGGATCCAGTCCCTTGTCAAATTTCCGGGAAGCATCTGTCTGGTGTCCGATTTTTCTGGACGAGAGACGGATGTTCGTTCCGTCGAAGCACGCTGCCTCAAACAGCATGGTATGAACCTGATCGGTAATCATGGAATTTTCTCCCCCCATGATGCCGGCCAGTCCCACTGCCTTCTCCGCGTCGTTAATCGTCAGAATGGTATGATCCAGCGTATACTCGTTACCGTCCAGAGTTTTGAACTTCTCCCCGTCCTGTGCGCGTTTTACAATAATTTTATGTCCGGAAATGGTGTCCAGATCATAGGCATGCATGGGCTGCCCGTATTCCTCCATCACATAATTGGTAATATCCACTACATTATTGATGGGACGGATTCCGTTTGCCGCCAGGCACCTCTGCATCCAGACTGGAGAAGGGGCAAGTTTAATATTTTTGACCACACGGGCAGTATAACGCGGGCAGAGTTCCGGTGCTTCCACCTCTACCTGAATATAGTCATTTACATCTTCGCTGTTTCCGGTAGGCGTAACTTCCGGGAGAACAAATTTCTTATCAAAGGTCGCCGCAGCTTCTCTGGCAATGCCGATCACACTGTAGCAGTCCACCCGGTTAGAGGTAATTTCATATTCGATATTCACATCGTCCAGTCCAAGGGCATGAACGGCATCATCTCCGGGCTTCACACCAGAGTCCTCAGCAAATGCGTAGATTCCGTTTTCCGGAGCTTCCGGATAGAATTCACGGCTGCTTCCAAGTTCTTCTATGGAACACATCATGCCGTCGGAATCTACCCCGCGCAGCTTTCCTGCGTGAATTTTGATTCCGCCCTCTGTAAGCGTCCCGTCATGTCCGCCGGCTACCCTTCCTCCGGGCAGGACAACAGGAGTCAGCATTCCGACCACTGCATTCGGAGCTCCTGTGACAATCTGGACATTTTTTTCTCCTATATCCACCTGACAGATGACTAAATGATCCGAATCCGGATGCTTCTCCAGAGAAATAATTTTTCCGACCACGATTTTTTCCAGATCGCGGTCCAGCCTGGTAAATCCTTCCACCTTGGTTCCGGAAAGCGTCATCGCGTCACAGTATTCCTGCGCACTGCAGTCCAGATCCGGCACATACATCTTTATCCATGAAAGTGAAGTGTTCATACTCTTGTCTCCGTTTCTGTTTATGTTTTAACCTTCCATGCTCCAAAACCTTTTAGAACTGTTTCAGGAACCGGATATCATTTTCATATAACAGTCTCATGTCATCAATCTCATATTTCAAAAGCGCGATTCTTTCCAGTCCGACTCCGAAGGCAAAGCCTGTATACTCCTCCGGGTCTATGCCGCACATCTCCAGCACATGCGGATGCACCATGCCGCAGCCGAGAATCTCAATCCATCCCTCGCCCTTGCAGAAGCGGCATCCCTTCCCTCCGCACTTAAAACAGCTGACATCCATCTCCGCGCTGGGCTCCGTAAACGGAAAATGATGCGGACGGAATTTTGTCTTTGTATCTGGTCCGAAGATTTCTCTGGCAAACTGTTCCAGCGTTCCCTTCAGATCCGCAAATGTGATGTTTTTATCTACCACAAGTCCCTCTACCTGATGGAAGGAAGGAGAATGCGTCGCGTCCACCTCGTCCGCGCGGAACACACGTCCGGGCGAGATCATACGGATCGGCAGTTTACCTTGCTCCATTCTTCTTGCCTGAACAGGAGAGGTCTGCGTACGCAGAACAATGTCCTTATTGATATAAAAAGTGTCCTGTTCATCTTTCGCGGGATGGTTCGGCGGAATATTGAGCTTGGTGAAATTGTATTCATCCCACTCTATTTCCGGACCCTCTACAACCTCATAACCCATGCCGATAAAAATACGCTCCATCTCCTCCAGAGCTATGGTATTGGGGTGACGGTGTCCGATATCCGCTTTCCTGGCTGGAAGTGTCACATCAATTTTCTCCCCTTCCATCTGCCGTTCCATCTTCTCCTGATCCAGACGCTGCCGCATCTCTGCAAGTTTGGACTCTATCCGATCCCTCGCCTCATTGACCATCTGGCCGACCTTCGGCCTGTCCTCCGGCGCAACATCCTTCATCCCCTTCATGACTTCCTTCAGCTCGCCTTTTTTACCCAGAACACTGACACGGATCTCATTCAATGCCTCCGTTGTCTTTACGTTCTGCATTTTTTCCAGTGTTTTGGAGACAATTGAATCCAATTTTTCCTTCATGCCGTCGCTCATATTTTTCCTCCTGCCGCCGCTTACGCGGCTCTGCTTGTCCACCACCGCTTGACCGTGCTTTGCACGGCTTCATGCTCATTCCTGTTGTCGTCGCTGCCCGCGCCCTGCTCCTGCGCTTTTTGTGACGTGTATAAGTCTACGCGTCACTCCGCTGCTTCGCAGCTCTCGTGCGACTGACTTATACACTAAAAAAGCCCCGCCCTGACAGGGACGAGGTTTGAAATCGCGGTACCACCCTTATTCCCGGAATGTTTAATCCCGGACACTCTTTACTGCTGTAACGTGCAGGCACGTCCGCACCTATCTGGAAATTCTTTCAGCGCGGAAGCTCCGGCGCGAACCTCTGACTGTACAGGAACCAGAGAGAACTTTCAGCCCTGGGTTCTCTCTCTCTGTTGGAAAATACAGTCATACTGACGCCTTCACAGCTTTTAACCACTGCTATGATAGACGTTTTACAGAACACTGTCAAGAAAAAAGGCGGGAAGCTGCGCTTCCCGCCACCCGGAATGCCGTTCCCGCCTTTTGACTCCTAGACGAATCTAGGTGGGCGACCGCATATACGCTTCTGCCTTCCACTGCAAACGGAGGCCTGACATCCGCGTATAAATATGGGAATCCCTTTTTAAAGCAAATGTAGGTTCAAAAACAGCAGGTGATCGAACACCCCAGGAAAAATGTCTCTTGTCAAAGACTCACTCTCGCTTACAAACCGAATACCTCTTACTGGATATTATTCTGAAGCTTGCATGCCTTGATCAGATTTCTCGCAAGGATTGCAGAGGTAATCGCTCCGACTCCGGGAACCGGTGTCTTCATGGCAACTTTCTCCTCTACCGCATCCTCGCAGCAGCCATAGGTTTTAATCTTCTGCCTTCCGGTCTTTTCGTTGATAACCGGCTGGCCATTCTCATCAAATACCTTTGTGCGAACCACGGCGGCATCAATGACGATCTGATCCTCCGTGAGCATATCCGCGGTGATAGAGTCCTTAAACGGAGTAGCGGCAATAACAACATCTGCCCGCTTAATATAAGCATTCTTCACCTCTGCGTGTGTCAAATGATGAACAATGGAAACGGTTGCAAAACGATTGGTCAGCATCATAGAAACCGGTTTTCCGATTACATTGGAGTTGTTGATGATGCAGACATCCAGCCCGCAGGCGACATCATCCTCCTGCCCCGGCTTAGCCAGCGGAAGCTTCTCGTATTTTTTACGCACATGAGCCTTGATCTCCTCTGCGTAATAATCAATCACAGCGACAATTGCCTGCGCCGTGCAGGGATACAGGCCAGTCGGATCGTTGATAACCAGCTTTCCCATATTAGCGGATGTGCAGGCATCCACATCCTTCAGCGGACTCAGATTTTCGCCGATGGCGACGTTCTCGTCGATGTTGTCCAGCGGACGGAACGCCAGAATTCCGTGAATTGACGGATCAGCATTTATCTCACGGAATTTTTTGATATAGTCTTCCTGAGAAACATCTGCCGGCATAGCAAAAACCTCAACTTCAATTCCTGCCTCTGCCATTGTCTTGGTCGCACCTTTCTCGTAGGAAAGATCCGGTCCTTTTTCTCCTACACGGACAATTCCCAGCTTCGGGGTAATTCCTCTTTCCTTCAGCTTATCTGCCTCTGCCTTGCACTCGTCTTTAATGGACTGTGCAACCAGTTTACAATCTAAAACCTTTGCGCTCATTGGAAACGCCCTCCTGTTCTCTGTCTGGCTTTATTTTATAGCCAGAAGGTCTGATTGACAAGTTTTTTCTCATGCAATCGGGAAATCCTATTCACCGAGTATACCAAGAACCTTCCGGTATACCTCTTCACAGATTGTGATATCGCTCTCCATCATAGAAATCAGCTCTTTACGAAGCTCTTCTGTAAATTTCTGGTCGGTGATGCAGTTCAGATTTACCACAACATTCAGCCAGGCACTCTGCATGGCTGCCTTCAGAAGCAAAACCCCGCAGCCCACATCCGAAACAGCCAGACGAGAGCCCTTATCTGCCAGTTCTTCTTCCAGAGCGACTGCCTCGTGGCAGATTCTCATAATTTCCACGGGACCCTGAACAGCGACCTTGAAACACTTCTGCAGGGTCTCTTCCTTTGTCTTTTTTTCTTCCTCCGTATCTTTGGGAAGCCCGTATGCCCTGGAGAGCGGATAAAAGTTCTCCGCATCCTCATCAATCAGCTGAAGAAGCTTCTGCTGCAGCTCACCTGTTTTTTGCAGAATCCTCTGAATGTCATCTTCATATTGGGCATATTTTTTCTTCCCGGCGGTCAGGCTGCAGACCATTCCGCCAAGGGCTGTTCCCAAGGCACCCGTCAGAGCAGCCACTCCGCCCCCTCCGGGTACCGGAGCCTTGGAGGAAAGCTGAAGGACAAAATCCGTGCAGCTTACACCTCTCAAATTACTTTTTTCCATGTTCCTCCTGTCCGGACAGTCTTGTGCCCCTGCCCGTCGATAGATTATAACTTAAAATCATGGTATCTATTCAGCGCCCCAGACTCAGAAAACCTCTGAAACCGTTCGGCGACCAAGCTCTCCGTCCGGATTTCATCAGTTTTCTGGGGGTGCTGAATAATTACAAATCATGAACCTGCGGACGAATCTGCCGGACGAAGCAAAAGGCGGATGCTCTGTACCGCAGATGACCGGAGAACAGCCGGCTCTGAAAATTTCTTTACAGACCGGCTGAAGCTCGGAAGCCGTCTCGCGAGGCTTACTTTTTATATTTTAGAACAGACCAGTGATCTTTCCGTCCTCATCGACGTCAATCTTCTCCGCTGCCGGTACCGGCGGCAGACCTGGCATTGTCATGACGTCTCCGGTCAGGGCTACAATAAAGCCTGCGCCGGCAGAAACCTTCAGGTTCCGCACCGTAATACGGAATCCTTTCGGAGCGCCCAGAAGCGCGGGATTGTCAGAAAAGCTGTACTGCGTCTTTGCCACACAGATCGGCAGATTGCCGAATCCGAGCTTCTCCAGTTCCTCCGCCTGCTTCGGTGCCTTTCCTACCAGATCCACACCGTCCGCATGGTAAATTTTCTTTGCAATGTCTTCCAGCTTTGCCTTGATTGGCTGATTCAGATCGTAGCTGTAGGAGAAATCGTTCGGCTGCTCGCAGAGACGGACAACTTCTTCTGCAAGGGCTACTCCGCCCTCGCCGCCTTTTGCCCATACCTCGGACAGAGCGACATTTACTCCCAGCTCTCTGCATTTTTTCTCTACCAGATCAAGTTCAGCCTTCGTATCTGTCGGGAACGCGTTAATCGCAACCACGGCCGGAAGCTTATAAACCCTGGTAATATTTTCTACATGCTGCAGAAGGTTCGGAAGTCCCTTTTCCAGAGCTTCCAGGTTCTCATGATTCAGATCCTTTTTATTCATGCCGCCGTGCATCTTCAGAGCGCGGACGGTAGCTACGATAACGACTGCATCCGGTTTCAGTCCGGCCAGACGGCATTTGATATCCAGGAATTTCTCTGCGCCCAGATCTGCGCCGAAACCGGCCTCTGTCACAACATAATCACCCAGCTTCAGAGCAACCTTGGTAGCGGTTACGCTGTTGCATCCGTGAGCGATATTAGCGAAAGGTCCGCCGTGTACAAATGCGGGCGTTCCCTCCAGCGTCTGAACCAGATTCGGTTTCAGAGCGTCCTTCAGAAGAGCTGCCATAGCTCCCTGTGCCTTCAGATCGCCGCAGGTGACAGGCTCTCCATCCACATTGTAAGCAACAATAATGCGAGCCAGGCGTTCCTTCAGATCACGGATATCGGAAGCAAGGCACAGAACTGCCATGATTTCAGAAGCAACAGTGATATCATATCCGTCCTCTCTGGGGCGTCCGTTTGTTCTTCCACCCAGACCATCTACCACAAAACGGAGCTGACGGTCGTTCATATCCACACAGCGCCTCCAGGTAATTCTGGTAGGATCAATGCGAAGCTTATTTCCCTGGTAAATATGATTGTCCAGCATGGCAGCAAGCAGGTTATTGGCAGCACCGATCGCATGGAAATCGCCTGTAAAATGAAGGTTGATATCTTCCATGGGAACAACCTGCGCGTAACCGCCGCCTGCAGCTCCTCCCTTAACACCGAATACCGGCCCAAGGGAAGGCTCACGAAGAGCGAGGACGGAATTTTTTCCGATCTTGCGAAGACCGTCTCCCAGTCCGACCGTCGTTGTTGTTTTTCCCTCTCCGGCCGGTGTCGGCGTAATGGCAGTGACAAGAATCAGTTTTCCGTTCGGCTCGTCCTTTTTATCCTTAAGAATACGGTAATCCACCTTTGCCTTGTAGTTTCCGTAAAGTTCAATATACTTGTCGTCTACACCGGCACGCTTCGCGATTTCGGTAATAGGCTCCATGACATTTTCCTGTGCAATCTGGATATCCGATTTAATCTCCATACTTTTAACCCTCCACATACTTTGCTGTGAATTTTGTTTCGTCCGGATACATATGTTCCGGCACGTTTTCATGGTTCTGGCAAATATTCAGTTGTATTGCAGTTTAATATGTCAGCAGCTTCACTTTCCCCCATTACAGCTCCTTTCCGTCCGATATTTCTGCTGATGCCCGTTCTGCGGGCTTCCTGCGTAGATGACAAAGCTTATATGCACGATAACTTTGTCACAGAGTAGATTTTACCGTATTTCTGTTAAAAAGTAAACGATAATGTCAAATTTTTAACGTTATCGCAGGGCACCGGAGTCTGCTTATTCATTTTTCACTGTGACGGACGGAAACAGCCTGGTATCTGTATGCGGCAGAAAGCAGCTTGCAACAAATTCATCCATATAGGTCGGCACGGTTGAAAGCTCCAGGTAAGTCATATTGGACGCCACCTCATAGACCTTCTTTTCCGCGCTGGTGGAAAGCAGCTCCATATAGGCACCTGTAAGGGAAGAATTTCCAATATAGTGAAACTTATCCTGCGGAATATCCGGAAGCATCCCGATATTCACCGCATTGCGCATATTGATGCCGCTTCCGATTCCGCCGGCTACATAGACATCATCAATCATATCCACTGTGTAATCCAGATAGTTGAGCATGGTGCGCACGGCAGAGAAAATAGCTCCCTTTGCACGGATGAAGTTATCAATATCCACCTCTGTGATTTCCACATCCCGGACACTTCCCGCATCCTCTTCAAAAGCCAGGACATAACTTCCCATCCCGTATTTGTCGTGTTTGATCCGCCTGCCATCCCGGATAAACTTTCCCTTGGAATTAATAATTCCGTTAGTATAAAGTTCTGCGATGACATCAATCAAACCGGAACCGCAAAGTCCTACGGGTTTTGTTCCCGGATCTCCGATGATGGAGAAGGACGGTTCCATAGTTTCAAAATCAATGGTGCATGCCTCAATAGCTCCGTCTGTTGCGCGCATGCCGCAACTGATATCTCCGCCTTCAAAAGCAGGACCCGCCGAGCAGGCGCAGCTGATCAGAAAATCCGAATTTCCCAGAACCAGCTCCCCATTGGTGCCAAGATCAATAAAAAGCGAGGTCTCCGGACGGTTCCAGATCATGCTGATAAAGGCACCGGCCGTAATATCGCCGCCTACGTAGCTGCCGATATTCGGCGATACAATGATGTGAGCATCCGGATGAATACAGATGCCGATGTCCGAAGCAAAAAGTGAGTTTGTCTTATAGAATGTCGGAATATAGGGCTCCATCCGGATCGGATCGGCGTAAACTCCCATCAAAAGATGATTCATGGTTGTATTAGACGCCACGGACATCCGGTAAATGTGATTTGCCTTAAACCCGGAAGCCTTGCACATCTCCGCTACCAGCGGATTGATCGTTTCCTTTACAACAGCGTCCTGAAGCCGTTTTCTGCCGCCCGGCCTGGACGCCTCGATGATCCGGTTGATAACATCGGCGCCATAGCGGATCTGCCCGTTACCGGAAGAAGCCTTTCCGATAATTTCTCCTGTCACCATGTTTACAAGAATGGCAGAAACCGTTGTAGTTCCGATGTCTACCGCCAGACCACCGATCACCACTTGTTCCGTGGACGGAAAAATATCATAAATAAAAACATCCGAAGATATTTTTCTTACCACACACTTAACATGAAACTGCGAATCTCTCAGAACTCTGGCCAGCTTTACCATAACCGAATAAGGAATAGTAACATGTGCGATTCCCGTCTCACGGGAGACTGCCCGCATCAGCCTCTCGTTGTCCGGCATAGTATCCTCCAGGGATGGAACATTCATAACAACATCCAGAACCTCCATGTTGTTTTTCTGCTCAATCCCGGCATCAATGACCTGTTTTCTGGAGTTTTCAAAAATTTGCACTTCTTCACCCGAACTAAGATCTGCCACCTTCATTCTGCTTCGATAGGCAGATGCAATATCCGGAACCTCCAGCGTCACATCGCCGACAACCGTACTGCAGCAGGCAAGCCTCCAGCCCTCTGCATATTCCTCGTCAGTAATGTGCCTTGTCTGCTTGGAATCCAGCTCTCCGCTTAAAAGCTTGACCCGGCACTTTCCGCAGGACCCGTTTCCGGAACAGGGTGCATCAATCGCCACATTACTCCGCTGGGCAATCTGCAGTATTTTTTCCCCCTCGTTGGCAAAAGCCTCTACCGTATTCCCGCCCTGTACTTGAAATGTAACCTTGAACATAATAAAGAAACCTTTCTGATTTTATTTTCTGTTTAATGCTGGCTTCCATGCCTTTTTTACAGATAATTGCAAATAAAAAAACAGGGCTGACTCTCCGCTGACCGACAGGATAAAGCGCACAATACCCTAGACCGGTCTGTAAGAAACAGACCGGCGGGATCTGCACGCTTTTACCCATTACTATCTGAGAAAATCAGCCCTCTTTATGCCTGAATTAAAGATCCAGGTAAGAATCTGCGTATAACGTATTTCCCTTCAGAACATCACAGGATTTGATGGTTTCCATCAGCCTCTGGTCGCAGGGATTGACAATTGCAGAGGTAAGACCCTGCATCATAGCCATCGCAACCATTGCGGAATCCATGATCGGACGAATGTTCTTCGGCATTCCGTTGGAGTTATTGGAAAGTCCGCCGGTAGAGTTCAGCCCCATATCGGAGAACATCTTGATAGCCTCAAGAACCTCCATCTGTTTGTCCTGCATTCCCTTTACAACGACAAACAGCGGATCAAACCAGAGGTCAGTAGCCTCCATGCCAAGCTCCATACCATGCTCCAGCATGTTCTGGCAGTGCATCATACGCTCGTCATTGTCTGCAGCAATCGGTCCATTGGAGCAAAGGGCAATAACAATGGCATCATTTGCAGCCGCAAGGTCAATGTTGCTCATTCTGTCACCTGCATCTGCAGAGTTTACAATCGGTTTTCCCTTGGAACGATTATAAACAGAAATTCCAGCCTCGATGGCAGCCTTGTTTGCTGTATCAAGTGCCAGCGGAACATTATCAAAATTACCCTGAATGAGTTCTACCGCCCATTTCATCAGCTCCGGCCCGTTGTTCTCTGCGGGTCCTATGTTGACATCCAGGTAAGTAGCGCCTGCATCCAGCTGCTCCTTGGCACGCTTCAGGATAGCTTCCGGCTGCTTATTATCAAATGCAGCACGGATCGCAGGTGAAATGCAGTGAATTCTTTCACCGATAGTCACAAATTTTGCCATTTTTCAATCTCCTTATTATCATTATAAGCTTTTGCTTGTTTCTCAGATTTCTCCGTTCGCCTTCAGATCCTTCAGGAATTTAACAAGCTGAACAGCCTCAAGCGGAGCGACAATTACCTTCCAGCCAGGCAGCTTTGCCTCAATGTCTCCCTTAAGAACAGCAACCTTTCCTGGAATGATAAGAGTACGGTTTTTAATCTTAGACTCTACATTCTCCTGGAAGAATGTCGCAACAGAGGTAGCGGAAAGTTTTCCTGCGGCCCATGCAGTCAGAACGGAAAGACCGCCTGCGTCCGAAATAACCAGATTGCAGGGAACGCCGGATCTCTCCAGCTCTCCGGAAACCAGGAAGTATGTCAGAGCGAAATCTACGGTTGTCAGGCAGACAGAATTCTCATCTGCGCCGTTCATCGGATAGATTCCCGGAGCCACCTTCATAGGCTTCTGCGGATCTGTGAACAGATTCTGTCTCAGGCCATACAGCGGAAGAGCCATAGCATAATCCATCTCATCTACAATTACAATGGAGCCGTACTTCATAGTAAAGGTGGCAACCAGTGCTTCCTGCATAGTCTTGTCGTCTGTCAGTCTGTTGACATTTACGATGGAAGGATAGCCGAAAGTACGGTCTCCATCCTTCAGGGCAGCACGACGAACCTGTACGGCAGCTTCAAAGGTAGCCTTTGCAGTATCCATGGTAACGTCCAGGATCAGGTTCTTATTGCCCAGTTTCTCCAGTGCGGCAGTTGTATCATACAGCTCATCCAGGTCTTTTCCGGATACGCCGAGCACAACGCCTGCGTCCGCAGCCAGTTTGCAGAATGCCTCATAATTGGAAGCGTCGGCTCCGTTCAGAACCGGCTTCGTGTCTTTTACAGCATCCAGAGCCGCCTTTGCAACAGCTTCATCCTTAACGCTCAGAATAACCGGGCGCACGGCAGCTGCTTTCTTGGCTATTTCCACATATTTTGCAGCATCGGTTCCCTCTTTATAGTTCACATTCAGGAACTCGGTGTACATACGCTCTCCGATACGCTCATAATCCACCTGGGGAAGTCTCTCCAGTCTGGCGTCAATTTCTGCGTCATCCATGCAGGAGCAGAGATTTGTCGCGTAAAGGGTCTTATTTACAAATGTCTTTTCATGTCTGTAAAGAACAGTCTCTCCGCCAAGAGAATGCTCGTTGTCCCCGGCGCCAACCTTAATAGTCTTCATTGGCGGAGCAGTAGCCTCTGCCAGCTGTGCCAGAGCATCCTCAGACATATACGGGCAGTCGGAAAGCTGCTTAGCGCCCTGCGCAACCTTCATAGAGAAGGCCATACAAGTCGGGCATCCGCACTCTTTGCAGTTTTTCTTTGGTGTTAACTTAAAAATCTGAATACCACTTAATGCCATGATTCTTTATCCTCCTCTAACCGATCACATTAAAGATTTAATAAACTCAGAAATGGTTGCGACAGACTTCGGATGTTTCAGAATAACGGCATCAGAAGCGGAAACCAGACATGCTACAGCGGTCTCCACTTCCATGGCGATTCCTCTTTCCTCAACAGGACCCCAGAATTCCGGTGCATCGCTTTCCTCTGCAGTGGATTCCTTCACAGACCATGTCTCGGATGCTACCGGTGTGATAATCGGCATCTGGAGCATCTTATCATCCTGTCCCAGTGCAGCGGCACGTACACGGTCAAAGGTAGAGATCGTGTAATCAAAGCCGTAGCCTGCAGCTGCGGAACCGGTATTCATAACGATGCTCTGCGCGGACACACCGAGCTGAGTCATAACAACATTCAGCTGCTTGGCAAGGTTGATATCAACAGCAGACTCAGCGCCAACCTTCTGGTTGTAAGCAAGTGCGGCTGCGGCACCGATTGCCTTGTAGTTTTCTTCCTTGGCGGACATCAGCAGAACATTCTTTCCTTCCAGAGCCTGAGCGACCTTCGGCAGAAGCTCTGCATCTTTTTCTACGTTCTTGCTGCCTTCCACTACCAGCGGGCAGGAAATTGCGTCACTTACTTCCTTTGCAATAGCTACCAGCTCTTCTGTGGACTTATTTGCCCCGTTCGGGTCTCCACCGGCAAGCCGCAGAACTACAAAATCTCCGCCGGGCATAGCCTCAGCCTTCTTTGCGATATCCGCAAAGGAAGTGCATCCTGCATAGTAATCCTTTACACCCTGCGGTTCTGCGTCCAGACCAAGATCTGTGATTTCCACACCGACCTTCGGCCCGTCACCCATACTGCCATCGAAGGTGTAGAACGGCATTACATTCTCACCACCAAGTTTAATGGCTTTATCACCGGTACCGATTTCAACGGTACCAATGGAAGCGCTGAATTTGTGTGCTTTACGATTAAACGGCATTTCTTGTTCCTCCTGAAAAATATAGTACTATGAAGCACATGAAAAGAAAGGTATACGCCTGATACCATATCCTTTGCAATTTTACACGAAAACACATTTCGGTGCAAGATGAAATCAAAGGATATGGCCAGGCATACCAGTCATTTTTTATCTGTAAGATATATTTACATCATCGGATCCATGCTAAGTGCAGGATGTCCCTTTTCAGTAAGGAATGCTACCAGCTCCTCCGGGTCGGTGGTAACGGTCTCATCCGCAATCATATCGGTGAAGTTGTCAATTCCGTACAACTCCTTCGCTGTCTTGTTCAGGGCGTCCGCTACCTGATCCTTCAGCTCCTTCGGCATCCATACAATACGTCCGATTCCGCCTTCGGCCTTCATGAATTTCTTGGATGCGATAAAGTGCTTGCCGTGTCCCATAAATCCAGGTGTCTGAACACCGCCGCCTGTCATGGAAGCCAGCTCGGAGAAGGTCATTCCCAGAGGAGTGGTTCCCGCATACTCACGGTTGGCAATGCAGACGCCATTGGAGAATGGCTCAATACCGCAGATACATTCAAAACATCCGCAGGATGTCATCGGCTTCTCCATGATGGAGTACAGGGAAACCTCTTCCAGAGCACCCTGAGAGAGTTTCTTAACAACTTCGTTTACATCCTCGTACTCACCGATTCTCTCATCAATCGGTTTCTCCTTGGTAACAACCTGGCAGGGTCCGCTGGGATCCAGCTCATGAGTAGCTTTTGCGTCGAACCAGGAAACAGCTCCGCAGAGCCCGAGTCTCTCAGGCGTAACAACACATACGTGGCTGGGCGAGAATGCCTGGCACATGATGCAGCTGTAGTAAACGTCAACCTTCTCGTCGGTCATGGTTGCCAGCCTCTCATCACGTTTATCGAATGTCGGTACGGCAATCTCATGACGGATCTTTGTGCAGTCCTCCGGAATGGTGTAAATCTTCACCTGGCACTTATCCACAACAGCGTCGAACTCATTCTTGATCTGCGCATAGAGAACCTCTCCGATATGTTTCAGACGGAAGCCGGCGTTATAAGCCTCCTTGCTGATACGCAGGCGGATCATATCACGCTGTCCGGTGTGCATGATTCCCTCGATGCAGTTCAGATAGCTGTGGAATTTACGCTCAAATACAGGCTCGAAGTCAGCCTGCATGCTCTTTCCGGCAACTTCTACAACATAAGCAATCTGCTGTTTGCTTCCCACTTCCATCTCGTCAATGTCGGGTCCGATCAGCTCGATCTTATGATCCTCGATCTCGGAAAGATCCTTCATCTGTACAAGCTCTACACAGTCCACGCGAGAGCCGTCAAACTCAACCTGCATATCACCGCGGCGGATGATCTCGCCCTCGAATGCGGAACCGAAGGATACCGGAATATCGATCTTTGTGATCTTAATCTTAATGCCACGTGCCTCGTTGGAAGTTGCGACAAATTTGGAAACATCCTTCTGGACAATCAGGCTCTTCGGAACACTGAATGTCTCTTCATTTGTAATAACCGGGAATCCAAGAGCAATCGCGCCGGCGCCGCATGCAACAATGACCTCATTCAGCGGTGCGAAAGCATCAACAAAGGCCGGAACACGCTGCTTGGTGTATTCCATCAGTCCTGCCGCGTCACCCGGTTTAATATTTCCGAAGATCAGGGCCGCACGAATGGCAACAGAAACAACATGGATCACAGCGGTAATGTCCTTTCCAAGTGGAATGACACGGACATTGGCGCCCATCTTAACGCCCTGCTCAGCACACTGATCAATAATATCTCCGACCAGAGTTACCAGCTGACCCTGAGCCTGATACTCTTTGACGATCGCTGCGCCTTCTTCTGCCGTCGGAGCCTTTCCGATAATAACCGGAACACCGGGGATATCGCCGGTAACAAGCGGAACACCCAGCTCACGAATCGCAGCATCCGGAAGATGTCCGGCACAGGGAGCTTCGTACGGAGTCGGGTTGTCAATATATTTCAGAACCTCGATGAACTCCGCGCAGAGTGCGGTTGCAATACCGGACATAAATCCGTCATGCAGCCTGGGCTCCCTGGTCATCAGAGTTTTTACAACACCAAGAGCCTCCTTGAGCTCCTTCAGGTTTGTAACCTTGGTTCCAGTTACCGCATAATAACAGGGAAGGCTGTATGCGGTGCTTGGGAACGAAACTGCCTTGTCCTCGCCGTATTTTGCGATTGCGTCATCAATCGCTTTTTCGGTCAGGCCATAAACAGCGTCATTACCTGCGAAAATCACATCAAGTAAAGTCATTTTGTTACACCTCCGTTTTTTTTCTTTCTTTAATAGAATCAATTCTATTTTTAATGATTGTCACTTCGTCAATCAGCTTTTTGCTGTAGTCATACGGCGAACAGCCCTGCCGGTCGGCATCCATAACCTCCGGATTGTAATGAATAAATCCGAGAAGATTCTCCTCCGGAATCTTCGAGCGGATAAATTCCTCATCTTTCTGATCACGGACTTTGTTGGCAACAACATTAACATCAGTAATCCCCAGCTGGTTAGCCAGACGTTTTACGTTCTTGTATGTCTGGACGCTCCTTGCTCCCGGTTCGATCACAACGATAAACTGATCCATGCCGCTGGTCGTTCCTCTCGCAAGATGTTCCAGACCTGCCTCCATGTCCAGAATGACAACATCATCGCTGCGGAGTACCAGATGGCTGATAATTCTCTTCAGCATGACGTGTTCCGGACACACACAGCCGCGCCCCGCCGTATCCACCGTTCCGAGAAGAAGCAGCTTAACGCCGTTTTTCTCCTTGGCATAACGGTCGGGAATATCATCCACTTTCGGGTTCAGCTTATAGATCCTGTTAAAATCGTCCGCGCCGGTTCTTTCCTGGATCAGCTCCCTCATCTGCGTGATGGGAACAATATCTTCCAGTTCTTCATCCGAGAAACCAAGCGCCAGTCCAAGATTCGCGTCCGGATCCACATCTGCCGCAAGCACATGAGCCCCTTCATCTGCATACATGCGGGCCAGGGTGGCAGCGAGGGTCGTCTTTCCGACGCCCCCCTTGCCTGTAACAGCAATTTTCATAAAACAAACTCCTGAGTTATCCTTTAAATACCAAGAGCGGTTCTCTTCTCTTCAATACGCTCGATCATCTCATCGCCAAGCTTGTCGATGTCGGGTTCAAAGGTGTAAGCAGCCTCTACCCAGTCGCGGATACCGCCGGTAAGAAGATTTGTCACCTGATCGGAACCGCTGACCTGCGGAACAACGCCCAGGAAGGTATCAATACCGGTAGCTACCACGTAGTTTCCGATAGAAACGGCTTTCTCGGACATCCACTCCGGCGCGCATCCCACAACAGGAAGCTGGGATACATGGCATCCGGCATCCTTCGCAAGATCAGAAACCAGAACCATCATACGGCTGATATCTACGCAGGATCCCATGTGCAGAACCGGCGGAATATCAGCGAGCTCGCAAACCCTCTTCAGTCCGTCGCCGCAAAGATCCTTTGCCGCCTTGTCCATCAGGCCGACACGGGCAGCTGCCTGTGCGGAACATCCGGAAGCAACAATGATGATATCATTAGCGATCAGCTTCTTCATCAGTCCGATGTGAGCGCTGTCCGGTCTTACCTTCGGGTTATTGCATCCTACCATAGCAACCGCGCCGCGGATAACACCGGAAGTAATGCAGTCTACCAGAGGCTTCAGTGTGCCGGTCTCATCTACCTGAGAGTTGGTTACGGTATCCAGCTGCTTCTTGATAGCTTCTACCGAATATCCGACTGTAGCTTTGGACTTCAGCTGCGGGATATGAACCAACTCCGGTTTTCTGTTCTTGAAATTCAGAACTGCTGTCTTAACAATCTGTTTTGCCTTTTCCGCTGCTGTTCCAACGCTGAATTCGATGTAATCGGAATCCGGCATGCGGCAGATCGGAGAAGTTGTGATGAACTTGGTGTGGAAGCACTTGGACAGGGGTCCGAGAGCCGGGAAGATACACTGAACATCTACGACAATAGCCTCACAGGCGCCGGTCAGTACAACGTTCTCCTGCTGCAGGAAGTTTCCTGCCATCGGAATGCCACGGCGCATTGCAACCTCATTAGAGGTACAGCAGACACCGGAAACGGTAATGCCCTTTGCACCCTGTTCCTTGGCAAGAGCGATCATCTCCGGATCCTCCGCGTAATCGCAGACCAGCTCGGAGAGTGACGGATCATGTCCGTGTACAACAATGTTTACGTTCTCAGCATTCATAACACCCAGGTTGGCTGTGGTATCAATCGGCTTCGGGGTCCCGAACATAACATCCGAGAATTCGGTGCCGGCCATGGAACCGCCCCATCCATCGGAAAGACCCGCACGAAGAGACTGACGGATCAGTGCTTCCGGAAGGGAGGAATTTCCCATGTGTGTCATATGCAGAGAGCAGGAAACCTCGCGGTCAATCGCTCTGGGCTCAATATCTGCCTTTTTCCAGAGTTCCTGGGTATGTGCTTCTGCACGGGAGAGCCATCTCTGTACGCCGAATACCTTTCCATACTCGCCCATAGCCAGATACGCCATCTCATGAGCCAGATCATAGATATCTTTGCCCTCGGTCTCTACACCCCACTCCTTGGCAATACGGATCAGCTTGTCGGGATCTTTGACATGATATGCGCCGTCCGGGGAAGCGTGATACAGTGTCTCGCAGATAGCACGGCCGTGATCGGAATGAGTAGCGGCACCGCCAGCTACAAACCGAAGGAAATTACGTCCTACAATACCGTGGGCGTCACAGCCGCAGATTCCTCTCGGAGCCTTCGGTGTGATCCTGCAGGGTCCCATGGAGCAGATCCGGCAGCAGATACCCTGCTCACCGAACTTGCAGTGCGGGGTCTGGTTTTTTACACGGAACTGATACGCGTCCGCGCCGACCTTCGCGCCTGTCTCAAGAAGTCTGGCGGTAGCCGCCTCGTTCTCTTCGTTGGGGATCAATTTGAATTCACTCATCTTTATCCTCCTTCAGATTTATTTTCATTATTGAAAATGAAGTGAATTGAATGTCCATGTACCGGTTCCCATCCGTGCCGGTACCAGTAACTCTATATACTTAACAGACCGGTCCTCCGCATCAGTCTGACCGTATCTGCAAGATATCTGAAACTAACAATAAAGGCCTTTCTATTCCCGATGTCTTCAGATTTCCAGCTTTGCAATAATATCCTTCAGAGCCTTTCTCACCGGGGAATCTTCCGGAAGCCGGATAGTAGGTTTCCCGTCGCAGTCGAATTCGTAAACCGTATCGTCATGAGGAACTACTCCAAGAAGCTCCAGTCCTTCTTTTTCGATTTCCTCTTTTGTTCCCTCGTTCAGTTTTCCCTCCGGAGCCCTGTTGACTATCAGCCCGATCTTCTGCGGATGCATATTGCACTCTGCAATCAGATCACGGATCCTCCCGGCCGCCTGCACGCCTCTGCGGGAGCAGTCACTTACCAGAATAGCCGTCTCCATGCTGGGCAGAATACCGCGGCTGATGTGCTCCATTCCAGCCTCATTGTCAACTACGATATAGTTGTAGCCGCCCTGCAGTTTCTGCAGTTCTGTCTGGAGCAGTCCGTTTACAAAGCAGTAGCAACCCTTTCCCTGGGAACGTCCCATGACAAGGAGGTCATAATCATCTCCCTCCTCAAGCGCGCCCTGCAGCTTAAATTCCGCGTAGTCAGCCTTGCTCATGCCGGACGGGAAATTGCTCCCCGGATCCTGCGCGTGATTGATTTCCTCTCGGATCTCCCCGAGCGTCGGGGGAGCCTCTACCCCCAGAACCTCGTTCAGATTTGAGTTTGCGTCTGCATCCACCGCAAGGATCGGTCCCTTTCCGGTTTCCGCCAGATACTGGATAAGCAGCCCCGTCAGAGTTGTCTTTCCGACTCCGCCCTTTCCGGCAACCGCAATTACATGTGCCATAAAACAAATACCTCCTGTCTGTCAGTCGCAGACCAGCTTAACTACACTGTTGGCCAGATCGACCATAAGAATCCTGCCCTGAATCTTTGTCTCATCGCCGATGATATCGGTAATCGTGACCGTATCGCCGTCCACATCAATTCTGGCCGCATTCTGCATAATGACGGTGTTGTCGCTTTCCTTATATACAGTTGCAAGACACATTGTCTTACGCCTCCTTCTGATGTTCCTTGTAGAGCGTGAGTGCAAGATTAAGCAGCATATTGCCCTTCTGGAATTCTGTTACCCCTTCGCGCATCTGTCTTGCCACATCCTCCATGCCCTTTTTTTCGAGTTCCGCGGCCATCTGGTCAATCTCCGCCGCGTGGTGCTCATTGTGCTGGATCATGTAGGTAAGAAGAGCCAGAGTCTCGTCCTTTTTGCCTTCTGCCCCGGCATGATGCTGCGCATCGCAGTGATCATGGTGATGGCAGTGCGGATGTTCCTCTGCTCCGTGAGGAATCGGATTTCCGTTTTCGTCCTTAATCATATGCATATCGCTGTACTCCTTTGTCTGTTTTTTAACAGAGCCTGATCACACTACAAATTATACATGCTAATTATAAACGATGCCCCCTTTTTTTACAAGAGAACGACTGTCAGTTCCCCCAAGAGGGTTGTTTTTTTTCGTGTACTTTCCGGCATTTTTAACAACAGATACCAACACTTTGTAGGGTTCCTACAGATACCGGTCATACAAAATGCTAATCAGAGTAAAACGGTAGAATTAAGAATACCCGAAACGCTTTTTGCTGCGTTCCGGGTAAGATAAGATCTGTTATAGTTTTAGAACTGCGCTTAGGACATACTGGCTTCTGGGATAGTTCTTCTGAGAAATATCCTCCAGACGAATCAGATCCAGATCCAGCCACAGCTCCTCTGCGGCTGTCATCATATTGGCAAACATAACACCAAAGTTCAATTCATCCAGTCGGTATCGGCTCATATCCTCCGCCGCATGTTTCTTCGTGTAAATATGAATCTTGCTGTCATATACAACAAAACGCCATGGCTGGATGTTCATGGAAGACGGAGAAAGCCTTGCAGCCTCCAGAAGCTGGCGCATCCACTCCCTGGGAGTCTCCCTGTAGACGCAGAGTTGTTCCAGTGGCAGTCTTTTTGCCTCCGCCTTTTTCCGATAACAGCTTCCTTTAGAAATACCAAAAGCAACCAGCCCGACCAGAACCATATTTCCCTTCGTCTGGAGACTGTGGCTGATGCGGGTGCTTGCCAGAAAACAGGTTCCGTAGCCCTTGGAACATAGATATAGTACCATCTGTTCCATTCTGCATCCCATATTCATCATGCAGCGCGGAGCCTCCTCTGAATAAAAGGCCATATAATAAGGCGCACGCACGCTGAAAAGGCTCAACAGTTTATACTGCCCTTTCCGGTTATCCAGAATGGTAAAGTCCGTTTCCATTCCTCCGAAAAGATCCGGAATCTCTCTGTAATGTCTGCGGAAATCATCAAAAACTTCAGGAGATATTTCATCGTTTGTATAGGTTCTAACCGACTTTCTGCAGAAAATAGCTTCGTATAGATTCAAGGAGGTCCTCCTTTCTGCCAAGCCCGGTCCGATCCGGGATTTCCTGCCCCCGGAATCCGGCTTATGGAAACAATCCCAGCATCATGTTTGCCCTGTCCGCAGTAACTGCCTCAACATTATTCAGAAAAATCACGTCCGAAACATGATTGTCCCTGATAAAGGAAGTCAGATCACCGGTGTAATAGCGGTAATCAATGACATATACATTCTGATAATGATCAACCAGGTACGGAACAAAGCAGTTTCCGTAAGACTCTTTCAGAATAACACAAGACGAACCATCTGTAACAGACGGATTATTGATTACGGAATACGGGTTGTCTCCTCCGATAAAACACATATATTTAGATTCCGTCCCATACCCGGATGCATCCGCGATAATATTCCAGTTGATGACATTTCCATCTCGCTGTGTAATTGTCATGTCATTAGTGCCCTTTGGCACATAGGCGTATACCGTGTCCGGATTATCCGCCAGTGACTGCGCTCCGTTGCTGTATGTATAAAAGCTTCCCAGAAAGCCGGGGAACTGTTCTTCCGTAAAATAGCTCAGGTCATGCGGCTCTATTCCTTTTTTACTGCAAAACTCCTGATATGCGTACCAGGCTCCTGTCGCCGTCCAGTGGTGATCCGTCCGGAAATAAAGATACTCTCCGTTATGGCTCCTCAGTGTATCGAAAATCGGAACCGATTTTATTCCCGAATCCAGTCTGCCGTAAACATAATTGATCGCATCCTTCTGGTTGGACGCACCCAGTGCCGCCTGGGCACTGTCATCCAGATTGACCCCAAAACTGTTTGGAACAATCATATCATAAATATTCACGCTGCTGTCCAGCTTTGTGCGGACCGTATTCAGCATGGAAGCATAAGTATCTGCATTCTCCTGGCTGAAATAGTAGAGTTCAAAACCCATTCCGTCCGCCACATACACAGTTCCCATGGATTCCGGAACATCATGAATAGTTCCCGACCCCTCTCCGGTCTTGCCGCCGGTGTTTTCGGAAGAGGAGGAAGAAGAAACTGCATTACCCCCCTCCTGAGAAGAAGCTGTTACCCCTTCTTTTCCTGAAGAAGAATCCGAACCCACAGCGGGAGCCGGAGTGATGGTCGGAGCCGCGACGGACTCATCTGTCGGAATATCATCCGCCTTTCCGGCTGCCGTCCCGTAAATGGCAGAACGCTGAATTCCATACAAATGATTCAGTGAATTCTGTGTCTTGATCATCCCCTCCCGGGCAGGATACGTATCTCCATACCAGGAAACCACACTTGCGAAGAATGACCCGTCCATCACCCCGGATAATGTAAGCGCAGGGAATCTGTCCAGTTCTCTTTTTTCCGCCTCAGATGTTTTAGGCCTTGCCCAAAAGCAGAGTCCGATCACAAAAAGAACGCCGAGAGCCACAAGAAAAGCCGCTGTCCGGAGACGGCTCCATCTGGCTCTCTTTTCCTTGGACTCCTCCATATATGCTGTAATAGATTCTTTTTTCAACTTCCAGCGCCTCTCAAAGCTTAAAATTGATTATACAAAAACGGACGGAAAGAGCTTCCGGTCAGAGCAATGACAGAAAGCAACAGCAGCAGAACCGCGAGAACCGTTTTGGTTCCGTAGAAAATCCCCTTGTTCCACCGTCTTTCCTGGAACACCCAGCGAAGTCTTCTTCCCAGCATCCGAAAAACCGGCGTGCATGCCAGAATACTGAAAATCAGGAAAAAGATATTATTTTCAAAACTAATCGCTACAGCAGAAGAAGAAAACCCGGCGGAAGTAATTCCGAAAAATCCCTTCAGCGCCGCTCCCAGCTGGCCGAAATCCGAGAAGCGGAAAAAGATCCAGCCCAGGTTAAAAACAAAAACAGCATACACGTGCTTCAGAACCGGGTTCCATTGGAACATATCTCTCCTGGTTAGATACCTTTCAAAAAGAAGAAAAGCAAAATAAAACAGACCCCACAGAACAAAATTCCAGCTTGCCCCGTGCCACAATCCTGTAAGTGCCCAGACCGCCAAAAGATTCAGAACCGTTCGCTTCTCTCCCTTTCTGTTCCCGCCGAGAGGAATGTAAACATAGTCACGGAAAAAAGTACTCAGCGAGATATGCCATCTTCTCCAGAAATCCTTAACCGAATCAGCCAGATACGGATAATTAAAGTTTTCCATGTATCGGAACCCCGCCATCTGTCCGAGACCGATCGCCATATCGGTGTAGGCGGAAAAATCCAGATACATCTGCAGCGTGAAGAAGACAGAGCCGAGCCAGATTCCCGTTACAGGCATAGCCGAAACAGAGCCGCCGAGAGGCAGAAGGTTATCCGCCAGTTCCCCACAATGATCCGCCAGAATCGTTTTTTTCGACAACCCGATGCAGAATCTCCAGATCCCTGCGGACAAAGACTGCCAGCTGCAGTTTCTCTCCGTAAACTGCGGAAGCAGATCCCCATACCGGATAATCGGCCCCTGGAGAACATGATGAAAGCAGGCCGTATACATAAGGAGATTTGCGTAATTGTTTTCCGCACCGATCTTTCCTGTGTAAACATCGGCTACATAAGAAATCAGCTTGAATGTATAGAAGGAGATCCCCAACGGCATCGCCATCTTTATTACTTTCATATTTGTGTGAAAGAGCTGATTCAGACTAGTCCCGAAAAACCCCGAATATTTAAAAATACCGAGAACAAAAAGAAAAACGGCAACCGAGAGAATCAGATCTATCTTCTTCCTCTGGGGAAGCCTCTCATTCTGCACGATACGGATCCCCATGATCCACCCGACCGCAGTCATTACCAGAAGAAGGAATAAATACTGAATGCCTCCGAATGCATAAAAAAGCAGTGAGGCAAGAAGAAGCACCCTGTTTTTTTTCTGAATTTCGGGCGCACAAACATAGACTACCAGATATACCGGCAGAAACACTGCGATAAAAAACAAACTGGAAAATTGCATAACTCTCCCCTTATCAATCTTCCCCTGAACTCTCCCTGCAGAAGATATGCTACTGTTTTCCGCAGGGAGTGTCAAGAACGATTACCGCATTATTTTTTCTTGTTTTCCCTTATGTTACTGATATGAAGTGACCTCCTTATTCCCAATCCATCGCATGGATTGCAGCCCTCTCCACTTCAAGTCCCTTTTTGTAACGCTCTGTAAAAGTTTCGTATCCCTGCACATCCGCCGGATCCGCCATGACAGTGGTTCCCTGCATTCCGGAAAAAATCTTCTGATCCAGATATTCTTCCAGCGTCATTCCCTTTCCGTCCGCAAGATAAGCCGCCAGAAGAGCAATCCCCCAGGCTCCTCCTTCGTTCGCCGTATCCATGACAGTAACTGGAGCATTGACAGAAGCGGAAAGATATCGCTGTGCAACTCCCTTTGTCTTGAACAGTCCGCCGTGCCCGGTCAGTCTGTCTATTTTCACTTCCTCATCCTTCATCAGGATATCCATGCCAAGCTTCACTGCTCCCAGGGAGGTATACAGATTTACTCTCATAAAATTCGCCAGATTGAACCTGCTGGACGGGGTGCGCAGAAAAGCAAGCCTTCCTTCATTGATCATTGTCACATTTTCACCGGAATAATACCCGTATGCCATCAGGCCTCCGCAGTCCGGATCCCCCTCCAGAGAATGTGTGTAAAGCTTCTGGAAAAGCTCTCCTGTATCTGCCTGAATCCCCATCAGGTCACAAAATTCCCTGAAGATACCCACCCAGGCATTCAGGTCGGAGGTTCCGTTGTTCGCGTGCGACATGGCACAGGGATAGCCTGTCGGCGTTGTTACCATATCAATTTCCCTGTGCAGCTTCCGAAGCGGTTTTTCCAGGACGATCATGGCAAAGGTACTGGTGCCGGCGGAAACATTGCCTGTGCGGACGGCAACAGAATTGGTAGCGACCATTCCGGTTCCGGCGTCTCCCTCCGGAGGACAGAGCGGGATTCCTGCCTCCAGCTGTCCGCTCTCATCCAGAAACGCAGCCCCTTCCTCCGTCAGAAAACCTGCCTGCTCTCCCGCGGAAAGTACTTTCGGGAAAATATCGCGAAGCTTCCATGAGAAATGGTATTTCTCAATCAGCTGGTCAAACTGTTCCACCATCTGCTGATCGTAATCCTTCTTCGCGGAGTCTATGGGGAACATTCCCGCCGCATCGCCGATTCCGAGAACACGCTCTCCCGTCAGAAGTCTGTGAATATATCCGGAAAGGGTCACAACATAATCCAGATTTTTCACATGCCCTTCTCCGTCCAGAATTCTCTGATACAGGTGTGCAATGCTCCAGCGGAGGGGAATATTAAACTGAAACAGCTCGGTCAGCTCGTCCGCCGCCTTCTGTGTATTGGTATTTCTCCATGTCTGGAAGGGAGCCAGCTGTCTGCCCTTTGCATCCAGCGCCATATACCCGTGCATCATGGCGCTGATCCCGATAGCACCTGTCCTTTTCAGCGTAACTCCATATTTCGATTTTACTTCTTCCCGAAGAGACGAATAGCTTCCCCGCAGTCCTGCATGAATATCTTCCAGACTGTACGTCCAGATTCCGTTTTTCAGGGAATTCTCCCAATCATAAAACCCGACCGCGAGAACTGTTCCCGAATAATCTGTGAGCACCGATTTAATTCTGGTAGAGCCCAGCTCAATACCCAGAGCGGTCTGCCCTTGCAAAATAACCTGCGCACCGTTTTCCCTGTTCATGTTATTTACCTGCCTTTCTGTCTGTTGACCGTCCCGGACCTTATATCCGATCAGTTCCACCATTTCTCTATTTGCTTAATTTTTCAGCTACACCGTCAAAAGTACACTTCTCCAGCCACTTATGATTAAACATATTTCCGCTAAATTACTTTTCCGGATACTGCCTCTAATTTTAGCAGAATCTCAAAAATTACAAAAGATCATCTGTGCTTTTTCTCCTTTATCTGCCAGGAAGCGGCACAGAGAAAAAGCAGGATCTCTGCCGCCGTCACTGCCGCATATACACCCGTAAGCTTCATAAAATATGGCAGGATCAGAAGAAAAACCGCCGGAAAAACAAATGCCCGGCAGACTGCTATAACAGAAGATGCCGTTCGCTGCATCACAGACTGAAGATAATAAATAGAAACCACCAGATATCCGAGAAAAAGAAAACTGATAAAATAAATTCTGATAAATGCAGGAGCCGCTGATTCCGCCTCCGGAGTCGCCTTCATAAAAAGACGCACAATCTGTACCGGGAACAGTTCTCCCAGCAGAGTAAAAGCAGCTCCCATGAGAAAGGCCGTCCTGACAGCGTATTTCCGGAACTCCAGAACCCGGCCGCGATTTCCCGCCCCATAATTAATGGACACTCCAGGCTGTATGGTCTGCCCGACACCGGAAAACAGAGCCTGGAACAAAATAGCGATGGTGTTTATCACTCCATATACACCGAGAACAGCCGTCCCTCCATACTTAATAATCTGATTGTTCATCAGAAATGACAGAAAGACATTTCCCAGATCCAATACAGAAGCCGAAATACCTGTAGAGACAATTTTCCCCATCATTTTTACCGGATGGGAAAATCTTACAAGGCGCAGATGATTCCTATCGGTACAGAAATGTGAAAGCATAATCACACACTGAACAAAAGTTCCGATTACAGTGGCAACAGCGGCTCCCTTAACCCCCATACCGAATGGAAATACCAGCAGCCAGTCCAGAAACATATTGACACCGCCGCCGACTACTACCGCAGCAAGGGCCCTGTGAGGGTCTCCATCCATGCGAAGAAAAGAAGCCAAAAAATCCGGGGCAACAATAACAGGGAAAAACCGGATGATCCAGATGCCGTATTCCGACGCTGCAGGAAGTACCTCCTCGCTTGCCCCGAAAAAAGCAAATATTTCCCGGTACCATATCCGGAAAACCACCCAGGCTGCCAGCGTCATGACACAGCACAAAGTCAGAGCGGCTGTAAAATATTCATTCGCCTTCTTTCCATCTCCGGTACCTATCGTATTGCCAAACCTTACGCTTCCCCCTGTTGCGCACAGAAAAGCAATCACGATCATAATCACGTACACCGGATTTACAACAGCGATTGCCGCCGTACCGACGGGTCCCGCATACTGTCCGACAGCCATGGTATCGACAATGCTGTATATTGACATCGCCAGCGCGGATCCGAGCGTCGGAAAAAGATACTTCTTATAGATTCTTTTTACATCAGATTTCAGAAAGTCCATCAAACACCTCGTCCGTCTTATCATTCTGCAAGTTCTCAGTACTCTTCCTGCATAAGCCCCAAACAAAAATAAAGGTATCTCAGAAACTGCCGTTTTCTTCCGCATCGCGGAAACAGCTCTGAAACGCCTCTATCTGAGATACTGTTGTAATGTTTTTTTCTTATTAATCAACTTATAAAGCTGTACGAAACATTTCTATCATAACATTTTTTCATCAGAAATAACAGTTCCCTACATGTTGTCTGTATGCTTTGAGATCTTATACGCATCAATCTGAGCCGGATCCGTCTTCTCGATGAAACCCGTATACCAGATAATTACTTCATCTTTAGTATACAATGCCGCTGAACAACCTGATCATTCAGCGGCATTTTTACGTCATTTTGGAAATTACGGCGGCAAATCCGGCATTTACACTCCTTAACCCAAAATGCACACTGGGTCTGTATTTCCTCGTTTCATACAGATGGGTGCACTGGGTGTATGCAAACTA
>OCTW011530100.1_pt1 | contig 92675 bp, 141 predicted proteins | sample 1539671 | NCBI WGS metagenome assembly OCTW01 (sample SAMN02144230, study PRJEB22623) | gut metagenome | biome: sheep rumen | host: Ovis aries | place: New Zealand | reverse complement strand
TTTTATACGGCATACCAATCTTTACATCTTCTTTATCCCATAAGTCTTGCTCTAAGTAAAGCCGCAAATGCTTACAACACTTTCTAAAAGCCGCGTAGTCAGTAAAGCATTTGCCGTGTCCATACGCATCTTGCGCCAGCATACTACACGTCCAAATGCCATTTTCCTTTTCCCACACAACTTGTCCTAGCAAATTTTGCGCCGCGTTTTCCTGCCCAAACAACTTCCTAACCGTATCCACATAAGACCAATAGGCTCGCGCAGAATGTGGAAATTTTTCAGCAAATTGCTTAGCTACTCCTTTACCCAATGCGCCGCGGCAATTCACCTAATGACACACCACATCCAAACCATCATCATTCTGAAACAAATCACCACGCTTGACTTCAATCATTCCGATTCCTCCCAGAACTTCCGCAATTCATTCAGTTGCTTTTCTTCCTCAATTCTGTCCGCAATGCGGGCTTTCGCCGCATCACAAATCACTTCAAGCGCATAGTCGCTGCGGCACTCCCTAATAAATTCTAATACGGTTTCCAAATCAATAGGAATCTCTACTTTCACTTTCATATTCCTCATACTCCTCATCATGATAGCCGGCATAGTCAGTCAGCACAACTTTGCCATCAATTTCACCAATGTTACCACCGTGTAAATCATTGATTCTAAATTTCTCTACGAATTTTTCCAATTCCTTATAGGTTTCTTCGCCCCAATCTTGAAGCAGCCGCAATCCAACATTCTCGTTCCTCTGGGTCAGCGGACTACGGTGCGACCGCACAAATTCTCGCTCTTCTTCTGTGCTACTCAAACCCCACAAACTAATGTCTTTCGCATACCGATAGGCATAGAGGGGTAGGGTAATATGGATGGGCCGCAAAGTAAGTTTCGCCGCGATTTCATCCAACTTACTTTGAAATTCATCTTCTGGACACCAAACCAATTCCTCAACCTCATCCCACTCATAAAACAGAATGTCCTTCTCATACCAGCCAAGGAACTTCGCTTCACAGAAACAATCTTGAACCCCATACTGAACCGCTTTCTCATACAGTTCAATCTCGGTCTCGCACAAACTAGTATTGCGGCCATCATAGTCAGTGTCGAACTTCAAAATCCAACCGCACTCATCATTCGTAGGCACAAGCCCGCAACGAGTTGCGCCAAAATAAAGGCCGCAGCCTACTTCACTCAAATCGTCATCCAATCCCACGGGATGCTGAAAAAACACTTTATAGAAATCATTGTTATCAATAAGGTCATCCAACAGGGTAGTGTAGTAGTGAAGAGCGTCCATATCAGCATCCTCCTTTTTCTTTCTATATATATTATACTATAAATTTTGAAAAAAGTCAATAGAAAAGAATAAAATAGAAGGGGAGGGGTTTCAAATGGGAACCTCTTCATATGAAAAAAGAAAAAAAACTAGTAAAATAAAATGAAATGAAACTTTATAGGAAAATTTTTTTCAACATAGATATTTCTTTTCAGACAGGGGCGCGGAGGGGTAGTGAAAATTTGAGGTATATTATGGATGTGTGCGTCAAATTTTGACAATAGTCAAGTATTTATTTTTATAAAATTTTTATTACAAAAATTTTTTTTCATAGTAAAAATCCCCCTCAGCTAACGCAATTATATATATAAGAGTGATGCGTTAGCTCACGGGGATTTTTTCCTACTTTCAAATTTATATATAGAAAAAAGGGGGGCTAAAATGGAGCAAATATATATATAAGAGTGTTGCTCCAAGTTACCCCCCTTTTTTGGGGCATCCGACTACATTTTAGGATTTGAGGTCTAACCACGGCTTTTGCGTTTAGTTAGGTGAAATCCCCTCAAACTAACGCAAATGACTTTTTAGAACAAATTAGTTTGAGGGGATTTTTTATATTATAATTTTGAATTTTTCGCGCGGCTGCGTAAGGTATTGCGGCCATTGTTCTAAATCTTTTTTTGTTGCTTGCTTTTCTTTCAGTTCAATTCCATAATTACTAAATTGAATACAACATTTTCTAAATGTATCTACTGCGTGCCTAGTATTGTCAGTAATTCCCATTTCTGTAAAATCCTGGATTAGTTCCTGCTGGGCGGGGCCCTTTAGGGGAATACCACGCCATTTATTGGCTATCTAAGTTACTTGCTCTTTCAAATTGAAATTGCGCACATCATCAGCATAATTCAAAATTTTCGGCGCGCCTTCAAGGAGGGGGTAGGTATAGGTTTCTAATACCGTTTGCTCTGTGTCATTCATAAGGCGGGTATATAAATGAAATTCCGCTTCACAATTTCGGAGGGCGGGTTCATTCAGGTAGTAAAATGAAATTCCAGTTTCTGGATCAGTGCGTTTCTTCAAAAATGAAATTGTGGATTTCATTGCTTGCTGGCGGCCATAGAATTCAGCTAGTCCTACCTAATCATCGGTTGTTATCAAATTTTGGAGCTGCTGGAAAATTTTGACTTTTTCTACTGTTTGTGAACGTGCGGAACTAGGGTTGAATATGATGTATAAGAGGTCCAGATTGCCGCGAAAGCGTCCCAGCTTTTGCCGCACTTCTACTTCTGTAAAACCTTCAATAACAATGTAGTTGATAGGAGATTTTATACTAATACCTTCTTGTATTGTATCGGTGGCTAATAATACATCTATATCTTCTGGTAAACGCTCTTTGACAATCGCAGCCCGCACGCCTTCCTTGCCTTGCGATTCGCGCACTGCGTCATACAATTGACATAGGTCCGCCATAGTCAATCCAGCTTGTCCATTACTTATATTTATTGCGGCATCCTGCGCGACTTTCTGCTGCGTCGTAGTAAGAGTGGCGGAAGTTTCATTTGCTTGCGATACAATCATACCTACTCTTATTCCAGCTGCTAGCATTCTAAAAAACCAATCTTTGACATCGCTAGCGCGCTTCAAGAATATAATTCCTTTCTATGAATGAAACTTCTGCTCAAATGAAGCGATTGTAGCTTCTACTTTATTTGTCTTTATAAATTGAATTTCCTTGACGTAGGTGTGACTTACATATTTGGTAAAATCTGGAAACAGGTATATGAAGTTGAAGTTGCCAGGAAAGTATTGTCGCGAAAGTTCTTCAAAGTATTCATCGTTAGCTGTAATGAATATAATATGTATGTTACCGCGGCGGCTACGTATCCAGCTTGCTATATACTCTGCGTCTTCTGCGAAACTGGCTTCACTAAACAAGCCGTGGCATTCGTCAATAACAATCCAATTGTAATCCAGCTTATTATGCTCTATCATATGCATAAAGCCTAAGCGCTAACAAACATCCACGCCCTAAAAACTTTCAATAGTATCTATATAATTTTCGTTTAGCTACGCGACCATAGCGCTGCGGCTTTCAACCACTAGCATTGATTGCGGGCTGGAAAATTTTTCCTCTAGTTTGAGTCGCACAGAAGACATAATGGTGGAAGTTTTTCCTACGCCTGTGCCGCCATTCAATACGAGAAAAGTATTATAATTCGATAGGTCATTGTCTTCTATTAGTTTTAGAATATCTTCTTGCGCGAAGGTATCGCGGCGTTCAAGCTTACGTGGTTCCATCGTCTTCACCACTTACTAAAGCCCGTGCTAATTCATAATCGTATTCATAAAAACAATGCGGGCAATTTATTTGAATAGCTTGCGCTAAACTATCGTAACCTATAAAATATTTTTTATGCTCAATGGTAGTATTTAGATTTAGCAAATCTAAATGACACTTCGCGCGGCCCATAGCATCAGGAGAATACTATCTATATATGGTAGGATTTGGAAATTCTTTTTCCCAATCTTTTACCCATTTAGCAAAGTTTTCTGGTAACTCTCCTGTCCAGTTATCATCTATCCAGCTTGCGTATGGATTTTTTATATCATCTACGCGGATAAAAATAGAAGCTAACCAATGTTTGTTTTTTGGCAAGCGAATAATGCCAGGAATACAATGCTTACTAAATAATGTATAAATATCTTCTACTTTATTTGCGTGCGGCAATGTATCGCCGTTGAACCAATGACTAACCGCAGCTTCGGTAGTGTTGAGTTCTTTTGCTATTTCTTTACTTGTAAAATTATAATCTTGTTTGAACTATTTCAAACGCGCAATGACTTTCTTTTTTTCAGCTTGTGTCACGTTCATCACCTCAAATAAATAGTGACTGTATTGCGGGAGAATTATTGTAAATAATTTTATAAATAATAAAAAATTATTTTTTCTTTTATTATAACATAAATTTATTTATTTGTCAAATATTTATTTTATTTTATTTTATTTTATTTTATTTTATTTTATTTTATTTATATTTCCCCATTTTATTATAATATAATTTTATAAAATTGTCAAATATTTTCCAGCTTATTTTCCAGCTTGACAATAAATAAAATTTATGGTATAATATTTATATTTATATTTCCCCTTTTATTATATCATAAATTTCAAAATAAGTCAAATAATTTCCAGCTCCCAGAAATTTACAAAATTAGAAAAATTTTCCAGCTCGCTCTCCGATTCCAGCTCGCAGCTCGCCCGCAGCTCGCCCCGTTCCAGCTCGCTTCCAGCTTCCAGCTTTTTCCAGCTCGCCCATAATTTTCCAGCTCCCTGGTAAAATTTTACATATATGTAAAATTCTGGAAGCCGGCGCGGTAGTTAGACGCAACTAACCACTGGAAAAATTTGACTTCACAATTTTGTAACAATTTCGTAACATTTCTGTAACAAAAATGTAACACTTTCGTAACAATTTTCTGCTTGACAACTTGACATATGCGTGATATAATGTTAGTGGTGGAGAAGGCACAATTTTAGGCCGGCATAAGAGTTAGATACATCTAACTAGTGCGCCGGCGGAAAAGTTAGATACATCTAACTCTTCTACTAAAAAATGGGCCTGAAGCCCATTTTATTTCATATCCTGAATGGTAAGGTCATCGCCTTCAATAATCTGACCGAAGTCTTTGTCAGTAATGACGAAGCCTTCTTCCTGTGCGTCTTTGATGACGTCACGGATGGTCGAGATGTAATGTTCCTTCTGTTCCTTGCGCTTGCGAATGTTGCGCAATTCGTTGATGAGGACGGTAATTTCCTCGATGGTCATAGAATCGGTATCAATAACGAAACGGCCAATACGCATAAGGCAAGTCCTCCTTTTTAGTCTTCGTCTTCACTATCATCGAAAAAGATGTTGCCACTAATCTGGATGAAATCGGGGTCAAGTGCGGCCTTGACCGCCTGCTCGACAGATAGGCCGAGAACTTTGCGGGCGAACTTGAATTTTGCGACTAAGGTTTTAGCGTCCATTGAAATTGCCTTTCTGGTTTTGTGTTGTTTTCCTTCAACTTTCATATAGATTGTAACATAGGATTGGAGAAAAGTCAATAGGGAAATTGTTACAAAAGTATGAACTTTGCGGGCCGGCCGCGAAGTTAGATACCTCTAACTGGGAAGAAAAGGAAAAAGGAGGCTCACGCCTCCTTCTCCTTCGCCTTGGCTTCCCGCCGTGCCTTGTCGGCTTCCGCTTTCTTGGCACGTTCGGCTGCCTTGGCTGCCTTGTTGGCCTGCTTTTCGTTGTAGGTGGCAATTTCCTGCTCCATCAGTTCCCGAGCGGTCATATCCTCACGTTCTTCGGCAACGATGACGCCCACACGGCAATAGCGCTCAACGCCATTCTTGTCGGTCAGGATAATGCCATACTGGCGGTCATTGACCTTGACAAAGTTGCCATTTTCAATGTCCAGTTCGCCAAACACAGTCGCACGCAGATCCGCATCCACAACAGTCTTAGAAATCTTCGCCATAGCAATTTCCTTTCTGGTTTTGAAGGGTTTTCCTTCCCTTGATTACGTACCTATTGTACCACAGATTTTTCTACCTGTCAAGGGTTTTTTCAAATTTTCTTTTTCTTTTTTACAATTTTATTTTACCATAAAATTTGAAAAAAGTCAAAGAGTTAGTTATGTCTAACCGGCGCGCCGGCGAAAAGGTTAGATTGCTCTAACCTTGTTTATATTAGATTTCAATTGCTTTGTTGCCTAAGGTTTTTTCTTCAATCCAATATATATGTTTAGAATTAGGGTCGTGTTTTTGATATATCGTCATCATTTTTTCCGCTTCTTCCTTTTGAAGGGCGAGGGCCTGCGGCACATCATAATCCATTAGACAATAAACGATATAGATTTTCATTCCTCATTATCCTCCCAAGTATCTTCATACCCATACACATCGTCCGCCCAACGGATTTCATCCTCCGCAAAATCGGTGGGCGCATCGGGGTCAACGTCATCGGCCTTTACCCAATCGTCCCAACTTTCAAAGAAAGAAGCGAAGTCGTCACAATCTTCAATTGGGTCAGCAACGTGGCACATATTACATTGATCGCAATAGGGGCAGTCACCATAGGCATTGACGGGGCAGTAAACGGGATCTCCATTGCGGTAGCCATCAGTTTCCCAATCTTTTTTACTCATATTCAAACTTTCTCCTTCCAGTAGTTTAGAATTTCCTCACCAGTGTTACAATTCCATATCTTTACGCCCATACAATCAGGGACTTCAAGATAGATAGAGCACGCACGCAAGGCGGACGGCATATCGTCTACATACTCGGTTCCGCTGGTACAATCATCATAGATACGAAGTAGCATAAACATTTTTCTTATCCTCCTTACATTGTTATTCTAACATAAGTTCGGAAAAAAGTCAATAGTTTTTTCAAAAAAATTTTGGTTAGATGTATCTAACTTGCGGCCCGGCCGATGAGTTAGAGGAAACTAACTATAAAGAAAAAAGAAGAAATGGCTTACACCATTTCTGCTTCCTGTAATTTTTTGATTACTTGGGGAATTTTTTCCTTGAGTTCTTCATAGTCGATTTCACAATCGAAGCGGTCGTTTTTGATATAGTGTTCTTCGCCATACGTTTTTTTCAAGAAAGAGCGAACTTTGCTTTCTACTTCTACGGGGTCAATATCTCCGCAATCCCACACGCCAATGACCCTAATAGAATCAATGCCCGCATCAGTATAGGAGGAAGGCTGTTTACTTCCAATGTGTTCGTTGAAGCGTGCGGTTGTGTTGCGGGTAGTTGTACCGATTTTAGCCCAAATTACATCACGCATCTGGCGCATCAGTTCAATCAAATAAAATTGATTACCTTCTTGTGGGGTTTGTCCATTCCATAAGATATTCGGATTAGCGCTGAAAATCTGCTTATGGACAACGGTGCGGACTTTATTGATAATTTTCTTGGTGATTTTTACAATGCGCTGGACTACCTGATTAGCGGGATTATAGATGTATTTTTCGACCCACTCCTGACCCCACTCTTTAGCGGTGATTAGGGCACTCTCGCATTTCTTGAAGGCACGATACATTACATTGTAGGTGGAATCATTGGAACTATAAGTGTCCCAATTTTCTTCAAAAATCTGCTTGGGTGTCTTGTCTCCGTGCCAACTCTTCCATTGTTTTTCACTCGGCATAATGTTTCCCTTTCTGGTTTCAAGTGTTTTCCTTCACTTCATATATATAGTGTAACATAAGAACGAAAATTTGTCAATATTTTTTTCAAAAAAATTTTTTAGTTAGTCGCGCCAAACTTATGGCCCGGCCCCGCAGTTAGACGTGACTAACTGCGGAGTAAAAAGAAAAGGGCTTTCGCCCTTTTCTTACTTGATGCGGTAGGAGTTGACCTTACCCTCGATCTTTTCGACCGCATCCGTCCAGTAGTGGGTCAGGCCGTAATTGACCTTGTTCTTGGTGAAACCTTCGGGCAGGTCGTTCTCGCAACTGTCGAAGATTTCCGCAACAGTCACAGGAGCATTGGCGATGCGGATGGTAGCAAGCACGATTTCCTTGGCCTGTTCGTACTCGCTGGCTTTCTTGGCCTTGAGTTCCGCACCACGGTTCAGTTCCTTCCGAAGATCTTCCATAACTTCGGCGTTGTCGTAGTTGATGGCGGTCAGAGCGTTGTAGATGGCTTCGTAAGAGGTTTTCTTCATAGTGGTAATCCTTTCTGGTTTTATAAGAGTTTTCCTTCTCTTGATGTTTATATTCTACCACATTTCGTGGAGAATGTCAAGAGGTTTTTTGAGAAATTTTAGTTCCTTCAATCGGCACGCACCCCACGGCGTTAGGGGTTCGTATTCTCTCGCCGTTGTTTCCTCGCCGCTCTTTTACATCGTTGCCCCGTCTTATATCGCTCGTGTGAGCTACGGTTGTCAATCCGTTGCGGGCTTACCTTTCGGTGGCTGAACGCTGGCAGTGACCGATGGGTTTGAGAGGTTTTCCTTCCTCGTCCCTCCCTTGGAACATCTTTATTATACCATACCTTGGGAGGTTTGTCAAGAGGTTTTTTGAACTTTTTTTCAAGATTCTTTGTCTTGGGGTTCGTTCCCTCGCCCTCCTGACAGTATTATAGTAACACAGATTTGGAAAAATGTCAACTACTTTTTTGAAAAAATCTTGTATACAATGAGTTAGAGGGGACTAACTCGCGGGCCGGAGCGGAAGTTAGGCGCACCTAACTTCCAACCAATTCCGCATTTTCTTAGTATCCTGACGGAAACGGATAGCCAAATCTTTCATTTTACTATCGCGGGCGTAGTAAGTAAATTCACGAACGAACGCGCCAAACTCCCTTTTGTTCATCCAGAACTCTACAACCTCGTTGGTCTTTTCATTCCAAATGACCCAAATGAAATTAGAAGAAGCAACATTCTTGAAGTAATAGGTAAGTTGTTTGTTGGGGTTGTGGATGCCGTTGAAGTTGCGACCGATACACGCACCGCGGGATTTCACGCTGGTGCGAAGAGTTTCAATATCAGAGCCATTATTCCAAGAAGTATTTTTATTTACAGTAGTGAAAAGACCAAGATGATGCTTGACAATGCTTTCGCAAATTTCGCCGTGGTTGCGATAAACGCCATCTTCAAGCAGATAGTGAGCGATAGGATGCTTCTTGTCAAAGGTGTAAGACAGGGTGTTGATGTAAGTAACTTTCTTCATTGTGATTTCCTTCCTTTCTTTTCTTTCCCCTTGGGACACCTTTATTGTATCATCTACGCGGTATTTTGTCAATACCTTTTTAGAAAAAATTTCAAGTTTTTTTGAAACTTTTTGGTTAGTCCTATCTAACTTTGTCGCCGGCCCCGAAGTTAGTCATAACTAACTGGCAACAAAAGAAAAACCGCCCGAAGGCGGTTTAGTGGTTAGTCGACCACCGACTTCAAGGTGTAGGTGTTAGCCTTGCCCTTGGCTTCGGTGATGACCAGTTCGTCCCGCATTTCACGGAGCAGAACATTCTGAACCTTGGGAGCGGTGAAATCAGCGGGCAACTTGTCCGCAACTTCGGTGAACAGTTCCTTGGCGGTCAGACCTTCCAAGGTGTGGGACAGACCTTCCCGCAGAACAGGGGCAATCTTGGCAACCAGTTCCGCACGAGCCTGCGCAGTCTTGGCCTTGCGCTGAGCGTTAGCCTTGGCCTTGGCTTCCTCGGACTTGGGAGTGCGGGGCTTGGAAAGCTGGGCAATCATCTTGGACAGGACTTCCCGCACTTCGGCACCGCTTACAGTTTCGGTGGCTTCACCAATGTGTCCATCACTGAACTGAACATTCTGGTAGGTGATATTGTAGGAATCGGCGGTCAGGGTGTTCAGAGCGATGGTCAGAGCGTCTTTCTTGGTCATAGTCATAGTATTTCCCTTTCTGGTTTTTAGGAGTTTTCCTTCTCTCTTTCTTACATCCTTATTATAGCACAGGATTTGCTTTTTGTCAAGGGGTTTTTCAAACTTTTGCCGAAGTTTTTTTGAATCTTGCTGAAGCAGAGTGCGCTGTTTCCACGGCTTTGTTCCTTCACTATGCTCCCCCTTGGAACAATTATATTTTAACATAGATTTAGAGAAATGTCAAGCACTTTTTCAAAAGTTTTTTCGATTTTTTTGAATCTTTTTGGTTAGACGTATCTAACTCGCGCGCCGGAGCAAGAGTTAGATTACTCTAACTCTTTTACTTCTTCTAAACTGTCACAACACGAGAAATTATACACTTCATCCCATTGGAAGGTTTTATCACATTTAGGACAATATCCTCTCCAAGTTTCATAGTAATAATCACCTTCATTTTGGTCACGCATACGTTCTTCATATGCCAATTCAACATTACAATACGGGCATTTCGGCGGCATAATTATTTCACTCCTTCAATATTTATATTAGTTAGTATATATTGATTCCAATTCCAAACATATATTTCAAAATCATATCCTTGTTCTGTTTTTGCTTGTAGATATTTTCGTTTTAGTTCTGTTTTGTTATTGGCAAAATATTGGTGTCGGTGCTGTTCTCCTGAGAGCCATTCTTCGTCTGGTTCATCTTCGGTGAACCAAGTCAAAAGAAAACGGGGTTTGGTCATTCTTCATCATCCCATTCTTCATCATATCTTTCTTCATCTTCATCGGGGTTCCAAATGCGAGAGGGAATATCTTCACAAAGCCCATCAATTACACAGTAGGCGTTGAAATATTGTTCGTTTTCTTCCGTATCATTATATACGCCATCACTTTCCCAAATTTTATATAGCATTCGATCGACCAATACAAGAGCACGCTGTTCTTCTTCTGTAAATTGATATTGATATTTACTAACAATTTTCATTCCTCATCATACCTTTCTTTGTGCTTCGGTTTCTTGTTGCGCTTGTCTGGAATCACTTTGGTCACGGGATTGAGTGCGCCCCAATCTTTGCGGATGGAACGATACACTTCATAATTGGAACGGGGTTGGTTTTTCGTTTTCTTCTTGCTCATTTTCTTTCCCTCCTGACATTATGATTCTAACATAAAATTGGAAAAATGTCAACCCTTTTTTGAAAAAAATTTTTGGTTAGAAACGTCTAACTTTCGCGCCGGGCCGGCGGTTAGACTAATCTAACCGCTCTTCTTCCTCCCATTCGCCAACGCCAATTATAAAAAGGTCGATTCCTTGTAATTCCATACGGGCCCGCAATACGGCGGGATTGCTATACCACCGAGCGGGGCAACGGTCGAACAGTTCGCCATCTTTGAAGAAGTAAATAATTTCCATCATATCAATTTTCCTCCTGTTCGGCCTGCGGGAGGGGGTAGCCCCTCCGCAAGCACTCCATAAAGATTTCGCTTTCAATTTTCACATCTTCCAAACCCGTGTGCTGTTCTTCAAATTCATTATTACCAGTAAGGAAACGCCAGAGAATTTCGGCAGTTTTGCGAGGGCGTGGGGTGGAATGGTTGGTCATGTAATTATTGGTCACGCAGAAGTCAATGTATTCTTTGGTATTACAGATCACCTTTTCTGCCATCCGCATCGTGTCCATAATTGGCACGCCATAGGGGAGGAAATAGCGTTTCTTGCTTTTCGTCTGATAGCGAATAGTCGAGTTCAAAGTCTTTACATCAAACCACGCATTGTGGGCAACAATTGCCTGGACGTTGTATTTTTCGCACATCTCCGCAACTGTTTTCCACATTCCCCAAGTGTCAACGATTTTTCGGGTAGCGTTCCGCATTTCCGCAAGGTATTGTGGGATTTTGTCCGCAAAATACGCTTCGCTCATAGATTCGGGCATCCCGAAAAATACATCCTCATTGACCAGATCGAACTTGTCCAAAACGGCACCAGATTCTACATTCAGAACCTGACCGCCCAAGTCATACACCTGACCGCTGGAAGTGTCAAGTTCTCCTTGTTCGTTCCGCTTCGTTTCGCAAGTTTCGCCGTCAATTACCATCACGTTCATAGAGCATTTACCTTTCTGGTTTGTGGTGTTTTCCTTCACCTTTCAAAAATATTATAACACGAGAATGGGCAAAAGTCAAGGGATTTTTCAAAAGTTTTTTTTGACTTTTTGAATGTCGGTTAGTCGCCTCTAACCCGCGCGCCGGGCGGCGAGTTAGTCGTGTCTAACTACGCAATAAAAAAAGAGTGCGGTTACTCCGCACTCTCGACCGCCTTTTCCAAATTCTGGATGGCTTTCTTGACTTTCTTCTGCTCGGCCTTGCGCTCCTTCAAGGCGATGGCCTGCGCTTTCTTGGCTTCGCTGGCCGCTTTCTTGGCGGCCTTTTCTTCCTGCTCGGCCTTGTAATCATCAGCGGCGGCGTATCCGTCATAGGCATCATAGCCGTTGCCGTTGCGAGTGCCACGAGGAATGGACACTTTGACGATGGCGAATTTTTCGTTACCTTCCGCATCAACTACGGGCAGGGCGATTTCGCTTGCGCTGACGGTCAGGGCATCGGTGTTCAGTTCGGTTTCAATGGCCTTGCGGACGATGGCGAGAATGTCGTTGCGGATGGCGGATTCAAGAGTGGCTTTGTTCATACGATTCTCCTTCTGGTTTAGGGTTTTCCTTCCCTTGTTCGTTTATATTGTAACACGAAAGGGGCGAGTTGTCAAGAGGAAATTTTAGATAATATCATTTTTTGCTAATTTTTCGGTGTCTTCGCATCCACGGCTATATCCGTAATTCATACCCGCAGTAAAGCAGATACTCATTAGCATAATGTCACGGTCGCTGGGCATTAGTTCTTCACACCCATAAGTGCCGATCATCCAACCGACAAAAGCTGCGGGATAAGAGGTGCCACGAATTTTCTTCAACATTTTTTCTTTCCTCCATTTCCTTTTTACAATAATATTATAACATAAATTTGAAAATTTGTCAAGAGATTTTTCTGACAAAATTTTTCTAAAATTTTTGTACAATTTTCACAAAACGCGCCGGCACAACAGTTAGGTATAACTAACTCGCGCACAAATAAAAAGGGCATTAGCCCTCTTTGATAAGGTGCTTGAGAATTTCCAAAATCTGATTGGGTTCATAGGCTTTATCCTGCCACGCCTTGCGGTTTCCTTCTTCATCATCGAACAGGATACCACCGCCGCAAGTGATGTATTTATTGGTACCATATCTGACAACTTTGATTTCGTCCCACTCTACGCTGGGCAGGTGACGAGCCAGCCAAGCCCGCTTCGCCATTTCCACGGCGAGGTTATATTCTTCCGAGCCTTTCTTGCTTGTCCAACTGATAATCCCAAGCTTCCAGCCGCCAGCTTGGAGCTTGTTCAGCAGGCGAGCCAGCAGGGAGAAGTTCAGCATAACGCCAGCTTCGGCATAGGGGAATATATCTTCTTTCATAAGGTAGTCAAGCCAACCTTCGACCGCATACAAATTCGCAATCGTGCCATCCATATCGAACCAGATCGTCTTAGTCATTTCGGGGTTCCTTCCTTTCCTCTCTCTGTGTCTATATTATAACTGATTGAGAATGAAATGTCAAGGGTTTTTTGAAAGTTTTTCAAAAAATTTTTTAGTTAGTTGTCTCTAACTTTCGGGCCGGCGCATCAGTTAGTTATAACTAACTTCTGTTTTAGAAAAAGGTGGCCTTGCCACCTTTCTTACTCAATAGGCGTGGCTGCTAATTTCTTTATATCGTCGGGCAGTTCTTTATCAACATAGCACCCGCCCGCTTGATTGAAAGAGACAAGCACAACGCCTGTGGTCATATCAATTACATCTACATTGGCCCAATGCTGAATACTAATCGCCCGAGCCTTGAAGGTGGCGCCCCAAATGGTGTTGAAACAGAAATCATATTTTTTCCAATGTTCATTATCAAGGCTGTAATTGATGTTATACATTGTTTGCTCTCCTTTCTTTCTTGCGTAATCATTGTATCATACTCTAAGAAAAAAGTCAAGTACTTTTTCAAAAAATTTTTAGTTAGTCTATTCTAACTCGCGCGCCGGCCCACCAGTTAGTCACGACTAACTCGGTGGCAAGGGAAAAGGGCGATTACTCACCCTTTACCACCTGGAAAGTGGGTTTCTTGCCCTCGATCCGCTTGACCTTGCCCTGTTCGACCAGAGCGGCAAGCAGATGCGCCATCTTGGGAGTGGTCACGCCCATCTGCTCGGCAAGGGGTTTACACTCGTACAGGAAGTCGGGTTTTTCCACCATCACGGCGAAGGTGGCGTCCGCCAGTTTAGCGGATTCTTCCCGCTGGGCAATCTGCTTGGGAGAGGGCTTCCGTTCAGTGGACTTGGCACGTTCGGCACGCTTGTCCAGAGAAGCACGCAGGGCGGTCAGGTGTTCCACGATTTCGGAGTGGTCGGCAGTGGTGTCGGAGGTCAGCAGAGCGATAGCCATAGACAGAGCGGTGGAGTGGGTCATCTTTTCAGTCATAGTAGTTTCCTTTCTGGTTTGTGAGGTTTTCCTTCCTCTGTTGTGTATTCATTATAGCACATTGTGCTTATAATGTCAAGGGGGTTTGAAAAATTTTTTTCGTTGTCCTCGGGAGGAGTGCCTGTCGCTCGTGGCGTCCGTGGCTTCTCTCTCCCTCGGAACAATTATATTCTAACATAGATTCGGGATTTTGTCAAGTGTTTTTCAAAAAGTTTTTTAGATTTTTTTGCTATTTTGAAGTTAGACATCTCTAACTCGCGGGCCGGCTGGAGGGTTAGATATGACTAACTGGGAATAAAAAAGAAAGGCGGGTTGTCCCGCCTTATGGCCGTTTAGTACACAGAAGTACATTAGAGGAATGAGTCAGATATGTAATTCCATCCATAGTGAATTGAATCATATCTGATTTATCGAAGTCCTTCCAAGAGGTAATTTTTCCCTCAAGCAATTCACCGTTACCAAGTTGGATAATTGCCCATTCGTATCGCCAATTAGTATCGAAAACTTGTTCGTTACCGCCGAAGAGAATGTTTCGGGAATGACGGGTAATAAGGACGCCGCCAATTACAAGCCCGAATATGAGTAAAATTGCGATGATGGTCGTGATTACTGGATGGTCAGAGAAGAAATCAATCATACATTTTCCTTTCTGGTTTTAGGAAGTTTTCCTTCTTCTTTCTTACAAGGATATTATACTACTTTTGAAATGAAATGTCAATAGGTTTCGGGAAGAATTTTTGAAATTCTTTTCCGTGCCATACGCCGCAATTTCTTTTTCAAACGACGGCGTGCGGGAGTGCTCTGGTCAACATACTTGCGACTACTCGCATTCAAATCCCAAGCGGAGAAATCGGGGTTGCGTTTGTAAATTGCTTTCATCTTCCTTATCTCCTTTCATCCCTATTATACCAAAATGAAATGCGGTTGTCAATACCTTTTTAGGATATTATTGAGAAGCGCAATAGTCAAGCAAGCCCAAACACCAATCAGCAAAATCTCCATCATTCTCTCCCCTTTCTGTGCCTATATTATAATACATCTGAAAGAGAATGTCAATAGGTTTGTAAAAAATTTTTTATAGTTAGTTGGCTCTAACTTGGCGTCCGGCCCCGCGGTTAGTCATATCTAACTCTTGGCAAAAGAAAAGCCCGCCGAAGCGGGCTTTGGGTTAGGCCAGACGATACTGGTTGGCGCTCTTGGCGTTCTCAACCTTGACCACTTCGTCAGCCCAGTAATTCAGCAGAGCATACTGAATCTTGGAGGGCGAGAAGCCTTCGGGCAGAGCGTCACCGCAAGCGGTAGCAATTTCCTTCACGGTCATGGGCTGTTCGCTCATCACGCCCAGCACCACATCGTGCGCCAGCGCATAGGCCTCACGGTTGGCGTTCGCCTTGGCGTTCAGCCGATTCAGCTCGCTGGTCAGTTCGTCACGCAGAGCAGAGGTGTCCACGGTTTCGCCGTTCAGGTAGGAGATCATGGTTTCGATGGTGTTCTTCCGCATAGTGTTAGCCTTTCTGGTTTTTAGGACTTTTCCTTGTCCTTTTTACATTTATATTCTACCACGAATTGTGGAGAATGTCAAGTGTTTTTCAAAAATTTTTTTTGAAAGATTCGGAAGGTCTAACAGTCCCAATTACACATCTTCGCCTAAGAGATGTCACCGAATTTCTTTCTCCCTTGGAACATCTTTATTATACTATAAATTTAGTTCGTTGTCAAGCATTTTTCAAAAAGTTTTTTGACTTTTTTTCAACTCTAGTTAGATGTGTCTAACTCGGCGGCCGGCCCAAAGGTTAGGCAAGCCTAACCTTATTTAAGCACCACGGCACGCACATACCAATTTTTTCCGCTAAGGTATTTCCGAAAATCGGCGGCGTCTTGCGCTTCTTCTTCCGTCTTGTAATACTTGATACCTTCAATGCCGTTTTCGCATACAATTTTATACATAATAACCATTACGCATACACCCCCGCACAACGTTCATAGGCACTAACAGAACGGAACTCATTGTATTCTTCTTGCGTGATTTCACGCCCAAAGAGAATACCACGAGTGTGTTTTACAGAAGGCATTTTTTTTGCTTGGTCTTGGGCAGCCAACAGATTATAGGCTTGAATAGCGAAAGTGATTTCGGTGCTACGCCCACGCCCGCAATGACCTCTTTGGCAAGTAATCAGATAGAACTTCATTGTTTCAATCCCCTTTCCTTTTCTGTGCCTTTATTGTAACATACATTTTTATAGTTGTCAATAGGTTTTTGAAAAAATTTTTTTGGTTAGATGTCTCTAACTCATGCGCCGGCGGAAAGGTTAGTTATGACTAACCACTAGCACAAGAAAGGGCGGTTAGACCGCCACACGATGGAATTTCCCGCAATAGGGACAGAAGATTTTTACATAATCATCATAATCATCAGTTGGAGAATTTTGACAAAAGTCAATATCTACCATAAACCAATGACCGCAATAGGGGCATTGTTCTTCATCGAGATTGTATACAACTTCCTGATGGGTTTTCGCAAAGTATTTTGACTGAATCATCTTATTCTCCTTTTTCTCTCATAAGCTTATCAATGAATCTATTTCTTTTATGATCTTCATAAGATTCAACTTTTTCTAAAACTTCGGAAATCAATTCGTCTCCCACTTCTTCGGTCATGGGTTTGATTCTAATTTCAGCATAAGGAAAATCTTTTGAATTGGTTTTAAGAATGATTTGTCCATCTTTCCAATTAGCCAAAATTTCAGCATCTTTGAAAAATTTTTTTACGAACCAATTCCGAACAGCTTGAACCTTAGAAATTTTGTTGAACATTGTCTTTCTTCCTCCTTACAGCTCTATTATACCACAGCTCGCCTTGTTTGTCAAGTGTTTATTTTAGGCGGCGGCCAGCATTGCCAGCCGCCTGCCCAGCGTCTTTTCGTTCGTCAGCTCGGCGTTGTCGAACTTGATCTGAACCTCGACCCCGCCCAGCCGGATGTCACCGCACTCCCAGAAGGGCTTGCCGTCTTTCTCCCAGCGTTCCCCGGCGATCCGCTCGGTCACGAGCTTCTCGAAGTTTTCGCCCTTGTTGTAGCGGGCTTCCGCTTCCAGCAGGTCGGCCGTTCCCAGCAGCTGGGCCTTGCCCGAGCTCACCAGCAGGTGGCGCTGAACCGAGCTCACCCGCACCCGCAGCTTGGCCATACCGCCCTTTTTCGAGCTCGCCCGGTCCAGCTTCAAATACTCGGTCAACTCGGCAAAATTCGCCATAAAGTAGTAGAGGCGGTCGTGGTGGGCAAAGCCCACAAGATAGGTATGCGCACCTGCGAGGATGTCATATTTGGTTGCCATTTCTTCCTTTGTCATTTTTGGTTACCTTCCTTTCCATCCGGTCATTTTCTGTTCCTTCCCTTGGAACACCTAAAGTATACCATAGAAATGTTACAATTCAAGGTTAAAAGTGTTACAATTTTCTAAACAACTTATGACAAAAATGTCATAGATTTTTTACAGTTTTGTAATAAAAACCCCTTGACAACTTGCCTTCGGTGTGATAAAATGTTAGTGGTGGAAGAGGGCCCGCCATATAAGTGAGTTAGTTAGGGAAAACTAACTCGCGCGTCCCCTTGCTGGTTAGACACGACTAACTAAAAAGCCGGCACACAAGTTAGACACGACTAACCGAACACCAGTTCGCTTCACCACTTTAGCATACTAAAGTGCGGACCTGCCTGGTTAGTCGTGTCTAACTGGTGCCTAGTTTCCTCGTGAGCCTGTCCAACCTCTCTCCGGTCTCCCCGGTGTCCTCGACTGTGATTATATTATAACATGGCCGGCTGGAATTGTCAACCCCTTTTTGTAAAAAAAATAAAAAAATTTTTTTCAAAAAAACTATTGACAGGCCGGAACAACTATGCTATAATAAAACCATCAAAGGGAAGGACACCCACCAAACCAGAAAGGACGGGAAAAACAATGACCACTATGATGATGGAAAAAGTTCAGGAAGCGAAGGCAATGGTTGCGCACTTTGTCGGGGATGAAATGTTTATTCCTTCCCAGTATGAAGAAATGCGCTATGAATGGAAGGCCGAGACCCCTTCCTGGTCTACCTTGAAAAAGTATGCCAAGGAAATCGGCCTGATAGCTGAAAAGGTCGCTTTTGAGTGGCATTCCGACGGCTCTATGCTGGCTGAAATGTGCGGGATCAAGGACGGCTCGATATTCTACCATACTTGCTATCATTTCTGAAAAGAAGGGCGTAAGCCCTTCTTTTTTTGTGTGATGCGGTTAGTTGTATCTAACCGAAAGGCCGGCACGGGAATTAGTCATCTCTAACTGCGGGATCGGCTCTGAAAAAATTTTTTTTGAAAAATTTCAAAAAAGGGTTGACAAGCCAGATAAGGTATGGTATACTATAATCACAAAGAGGGAAGGAAAACCCAAACAAACCGGGAAGGATGATTACAATGAAAATTTACAAAGTGACGCGCGGGAATTCTTACACTGACAACGCTGGGGAAATTTTCTTTACTTCTCGAGGCAAGGCGATCGGCTATATTATTGGGCGGTATGCGGAAAGTCAAGAAAAACCGCACGGAAGAGCTCGGCAGGGTAGCGCGAATTTTTGCTATGCTTCAGAAAAATTATTTGATTCTAAAAACTGGAATAAGTATTTTTACATCATCAAAGGGGAATTCTTCTATATTGATGTAATCACAGTATTATAAAGGGCTGAAAAGCCCTTTTCTTTTTTATTCTGGTTAGTCTTATCTAACTGATGGGCCGGCATTGAAGTTAGTTATGACTAACCTATATTTATTCTTCCCCTTTTATTATACCATATTTATAGATTTTTGTCAATAGGTTTTTGAAAATTTTTTTGAAAAAGTTTTTTCAAAAAAATTCAAAAAAGGTGTTGACAGGCCGGGCAAAGTGTGTTATACTATAGTCACAGAAAGGGAAGGAAAACCCACTAAACCAGAAGGGAAGGAAAGACAATGATGAACCGCGAAATGATGGAAGAAATTTTCTGGGCCGTAGGCGAAGAACATGGCGTCTCTAACTGGTACGAAATTTTTGATAGTGACCTGTTTGAAGAAGTTTGTGAGCGGATCGCTCGCGCCCTGGGGCTGGACCGTGGCAACTATGATCTGTGGTCGGAAATGCTCGATTGGACCGTGGGCGGTGAATTTACTGAATGGCTCAACGAAATGGGCGGAGACCTGTAAGAAGGGCAAAGCCCTTCTTTTTTTGTGCTGCGGTTAGACACGTCTAACCTGTAAGCCGGCGAATGAGTTAGTCATGACTAACCAATGGCCGACCTTCCCCTCCACTCTCCGGCCCGTCACCTATATTATAACATGCTGGAGGCGCTTTGTCAAGGGGTTTTGAAAAAATTTTTTAGAAAATTTTTTTGAAAAAATTTCAAAAAAGGGGTTGACAATATGCTCCGGTTGTGTTATACTATAATCACAAAAGGGAAAGGAAAATCCCAAACACCAGAAAGGACAAGACAATGAAAAAGAATTTTGTAGAAAAGTACGTGCTAGACATGGAAGGTCGTAGGGGAGAATGGGAAGTTACGGATGAGACCTACGAAGAAGCGGTTGCCACGATGGACGGATGGATCGACAAGGTTCGGGAAGTTGAAAAGACTTTCAACGAAGACACCTTCACGATGACGGAAAAAGTCCTGCGGGAGACCGTGAAAGACTTTGAAGGGAAATGGACGTGGGGTGGAAAAACGAAAGAAGTGAAGGGCTAAAAGCCCTTTTCTTTTCGTCTTCGGTTAGTTATATCTAACCTGATAGCCGGCCACAAAGTTAGTTATCTCTAACCGCGGAATTGATTCTAAAAGTTTTTTGAAAAAAATTCAAAAAAACTATTGACAATCGGCGCACCCTATGTTATACTATAACCACAAAGGAAAGGAAAATCCTGAACACCAGAAAGGACTTGCTACAATGAAGAAAATTATTACCGCCATCCTGGCCCTGGCTCTGATTCTCACTTGTTCCGCCTGCTTTGCTGAATCTGCTGTTGATGAGTTCGCTTCTCATATTCGCCCACTGTGTGGTGTCGTGGTAGAAATCAACTACAAAGAAAATTATATTGCCATTGAAGATTTTACTGGCAATGTCTGGGAGTGGGAAGGCGTCGAAGATTGGCAAGAGGGCGATATTGCTGCTCTGATAATGGACGATAACGGCACGGAAAACATTTTCGACGATATTATTCTCGATATTCAATACTGCGGTAGCGTAGAGGGCTGAAGCCCTCTTTTTTAGTGCGCGGCTAGTCATATCTAACCGCGGAGTCGGCTCCGAAAAGTTTTTTCAAAAAATTCAAAAAAGGGGTTGACAACTGGCGCGTAATGTGTTATACTATAATCACAAAGAAGAAAGGAAGTGCTCACAATGATGGACTACGAAGACCGCGAGTATCTCACCGAAGAGGATCTGGAGGACGCCGCCGCGTGGTTGGAGGCGCAGACGGACCGGGAAGACTGGGACGCCTACGGATGGGAGGAATAATCCTCCCATTTTGTTTGCCCTGACGCTTTAGTATGCTAAAGCATCAAAGTGATGAAGTTAGTCATATCTAACTATAGTCCTCACTCCCCCACTTTATTATACACCATACGGCGTCATTTGTCAATACCTTTTTGAAAAAAATTTTTAGAATTTTTTTGAAAAAAACGCTTGACAATCGCGCCGGCCTATGCTATAATAGTATCAGAAAAAGGAAAGGGGTGCTAACAATGACCAACTGGTACAATGATCCGGAAGTATTCGCTGATGACTATGAAGAACTTCAGAAACTGCTGGAGGAACTTGCGGAGGAGGAATAATCCTCCGCATTCTTTTTGGTGCGCAGTTAGCGGTCTCTAACTTGCGCGCCGGCCTAGGGGTTAGTCTGATCTAACTGGTGCGGATCGGCCTCAAATTTTTTTCAAAAAAAGTGTTGACAAGCGCGCAGGTGTGTGGTATAATAAGGGTGTAAAAAGGAAAGGGAGGAAAAAACAATGCTGAACACTATCGAATTTGGCCTGATCCGGATCGTCTCTGCTTCCACTATCAAAGAGCCCTATGATTCCTTCATCGGGCAAGACCTGATTTGTGAGTGGAACTTTTACCAACTCACAAGCGGCGAGATCGTCGCCGTGGAAAATGCGGAATAAAAATTCCGCATTTTCCGAAAAAGGGCTTGACAATCGCGGTCGCTGGTGATATAATAAGACCGTAAAGAAGAAAGGGAGGAAGAAAACAATGACTAACTACCGCAAAAATCTGGTTGACCGCATGATCCGCCTGTATGGTTTCGAGAGCGAGATCGTCGTCCTGTTCGCTAATATGGCGGAAAAATACACTGATAGCAAGGAATGGGATAATGCTATGCGGGTGATCGTGGAAGCCCACGAAGCCCACCCTGTGACCGATGAAGAATAAGGGCCGAAGGCCCTTTTTCTTTTGCTGGAGGTTAGTTGTGTCTAACTCCTGGGCCGGCGCGAAGGTTAGTCATATCTAACCGATGGGCGCGCCTGCGAAAAATTTTTTTATTTTTTTTGAAAAAACCTATTGACAAATTGAGATAACTATGCTATACTATAATCACAGTAAGGGAAGGAAAACCCACCAAACCGGAAAGGGGCAAGAAAATGGAAATTTACGAACTGTATGTGGTAGAACTGGCGAATGGGGAAAAACACTATTTTACCGATGAGTCTTCAATGTATTCTTATCTGAATCTGGCAAGCTGGGAATCTTACAAGGCCGTCGCTGGTGCTAAAACTTACAAAATGGCTCTTTAAAAGAGCCATTTTTTTAGAGTATGAGTTAGACGTATCTAACTGGAAGGCCGGCGATAAAGTTAGTCATATCTAACTCATACTCATACTCCCCCTTTTATTATACCATAAGAAGCATTGCTTGTCAACCCCTTTTTGAAAAATTTTTTGAAAAAGTTTTTTGTAAAAACCCCTTGACAAGATCGACACCGGCGTGGTATAATAAGGCATAAAGAAAAGCAAGGGAGGATCAGAAAATGATCAACGTGCGCAGTCTGAAGGCTCTGAAGGAAAACGATGGTATGACGCTCAAGGAAGGCCGCAAGATCGCCTATAAGAGTGGCTGGCAAGTTGCGACCGAAGGCGTTGAGTGTGCGACCGCGACCGAAGCAATCAAGGCCGTCAAGGCATACAAGGGCAATTGTGGCGTCTGGTATGCTGGAGGAATCTACTACATCGACAAGTCCCACCGCGTGAGCACGAAGCGCGAAGCGCTGGAGATCGGCCGCGCTTGTAATCAGATCTCCGTCCTCAATTGGAAAACGATGGGCCTCGCGTACTGCTGAGGCTCTAAAATTTTTTTGTCTTTTTCAAAAAAATCTATTGACAAGTGTTCCGGTCTATGCTATAATAAGCACGTAAGAAAGGCAAGGAGGAATCAAGCAATGAAGAAGATGGCTATCCAGAAGATCGGTCGTGAGTGGTACGTGATCGTCAAGAATCCCGATGGCTCCAACTACACCATGGCGTCCTTCTCTACCAAGAAGGTAGCGGAAGAAGTTCGTAAGAGCTGGATCGCTGACAAGGTGTATGGCGAAGCGGAACCTGCCTAACACCACAAGAGCCGAAAGGCTCTTGTTTTTACGGTCTCGGTTAGACACCTCTAACCGCTAGGCCGGCACAACAGTTAGACACCTCTAACTTATACTTATACTTCCCCTCTTATTGTAACATATATATTCGAGTTTGTCAAGTGGTTTTTTGAAAAAATTCTATTTATTTTTTTCAAAAAAACCTATTGACAAACCGGAAAAAACGAGTATAATAATAGTTGTAAGGAGCAAGGGAAAAGCTCCGAGACGAAAGGAGACGGAAACAATGTTCGAAGCAAAGTATGGCATGATCACCAATCAGGAAGCGATCGAGATCATCAAGACGGAAGGCACCCCCATCAAGGTGACGATTCACCGGACGCACGGCGACGACGTAGTGGATGGCTACGAATACAACGGCACTAACTACACCGTAGAGCTGGATCGGGACGGATGGCCGATTGCCTGGGTCAGAAAGTAAGGAAAAGGACGGGAAAAAATTCCCGTCCTTTTTTTCAAAAAAGGGGTTGACAAAGCGCGCGCGATCTGCTATAATAAAGATGCTCCGGGAGGCAGGCAGGACAGGGGGGAGTGAAGGCATAGGTTAGACTATTCTAACTGCTGGAGGCCGCGAAAAATTTTTTTGACTTTTTTTCAAAAAAGGGGTTGACAAATTAGGCCGGCAGTGCTATAATCTTATTGTAAAGAAAAGCAAGGGAGGACGAAACAATGACTTACTACTTCGACATGGATGGCGTGCTGGCGAACTTCCACAAGGCTTATGCGACCGACAAGGCCGTGGCTCTCAAGCGCGAAGCGATGGCCAACCTTGAGCCCTTTACCGACAACGTGGCCCTGCTGAACAAACTGCTGGCCGCTGGTACTACCTGCTACATTCTGACCAAGGCCGCCAACGCTGACGGCGCTCAAGGAAAAATTGACTGGCTGGCCAAGTATGTGCCTATGATGGACGCCGAACACACTATCATCATTACCAAAGGTCGCAAGATTGACTATATCCGGGAAAACGGCGTTTTGATCGACGACGACGAAAAGAACACCAAGCAGTGGGTCAAGGCTGGACAAGTTGCTATCACCCTGACCATCAAGGGCGAAAAAATCGCCCTCTGATGGCCAAAAAATTTTTTCAAAAAAATCGAAAAAAAGGGTTGACAAATCAAGCCGGATCGTTTATAATAGTATCAGAAAGAACGAAAGGAAGTGCTCACCATGACCCTGACCCAGATGATCGCCCTGTATGCCGCCCTGACCGCCGCCCACAAGTACATCCTCGGTTTTGACTACCACGGCAAGCTGTACTACATCACCCTGACCTTCGCTGAACTGGTCGAGACCCTCAAGGCTGACCGCGCCGCGTCCTCCAAAGGTGGCGTCAACAAAGTCCGGATCCGGACAAGCAAGGAACAGCGCCGGGCCTTCGTCCTCTCTGGTAAAGCGGTTTTGATCGGAAGCATCGAAGCGCTGAACACCGCCGACAAGTACAACAAGGGCGAACGCTTCGAGCGGATTATCACCGAACTGCTGACCGCCAACATCTGGCACAAGGACAGCATCCCCTTCTGGCAGGCTGGCGACATTGAACTGAACGGCGAACAGATCCAGATCAAGCTGGACGATGCCGAACTCACCAACGAAAAGACCTTGGCCCGGGCGCAAGCTCTGGCGGTCGCCTGAACAAGGCGACCTTATTTTTTTTGTGCTATGATCTGGTATTCAAAACGAGGTTAGTTAGGGAAAACTAACTGCCGACCCCACTTCAACGCTTTAGTGTGCTAAAGTGCTGGCCACTGTGCTTCAATGCTTTAGTGTGCTAAAGTATTTGCTACTGTACTTCTCTACTTTAGCATAGTAAAGTGGTGCCCCCCCCTTGCTGGAGGAATTGCTTCAACGCTTTAGTGTGATAAAGTATTGCTCGGTGGGCGGGTGCGTGAAATAACCATACCCCGGGCCGGAAAAAAACACCCACGGCATCGCTGGAAAAAATTGGCAAATGGGGGTAGGGTGGGCGCGCGAAACGCGCCCACCCCATAGGGGTCCAGGTCCAGCATTTCCAGCAATTCCCAGCACCCGGGGGCTAGCTTTCAGGTTTTCCAGGTAGTTAGACGCGTCTAACTAGGGGCCCTCCACATTTTCCACCAACCAGAAATTTTCACAACCGAAAATTTTCACAACCAGAAATTTTTGAAACTAAAAAATTCCACCAACTCAAATACTTGACAACCCTATACCCCGTATGTTATAATGTAAATAACAGGGAAGATGTTCCCGGAGGTGACATTATTGAAGAAAAAATATTCACTAGATTATGACATTGAACGCGATATCGACAGAGTAGCCGCGATTCGTGATATTTTAGATACATTGGATACTGACCCAACTCCTACTGAACTTGAACAAATGGGCTCCTACATTCTGTATGGAAAAGATGAAAACGGCCTAAACGCTGTTCAAAGAGGCGAAACCACAGACGGCAACAAACGCTATGGTTCCTATAAAAAATCCGATGACAAATTACTTTCTCTTGATGAAATTCTAGAAAATCCTATGGCCGACCAACAATCTTTGCGGCCTTCCAATACTAAACAAGTTTATACCAAGAAAAAACAAGAAATAAAAAGACCCAAATACGATAGATAGGGCAATATGATCGACCCCGGCGATTCCGATGTTCCCGGTATGAAATAGATGTGGGAATGGATTGATCACCTAGAACACGTAATCGCAATCAATGAAGGGAAGGTCGCGCCAGACGAAACCTCAACAATACTAGACAATGGCTATCGCCTTTATTAGTTGAAGCATTGGCTTATAGATTTGCGGCGCCACCAATACTATCTAAAAGATTCCTATAAGCCCACCCTCCATTTCCAAGCTATGGATCACCCTAAACCCGCGTTCTATGATTGGACTTGCGACTCCTTCTACTGGATGCCGCTCGAAAAATGGCAAGAACGCGTAAACAACGCTCTTCTCCATTCCATCTCCAAAAATCTCGATGACTATGAGACCCGGGTAGATGATAAAGGAAACATAGAAGTCAAATGGGTAGTGCGACGCCATACCTTTGATTGGGAGAATCCACTCCATGTGCGGGCTCTCATAAATTATTATGATGCCCTATATGATCAAGTCCACGAAAAACTAGATACCTATGGCCGTGCCCTTCTCTTTGATTTTGAACGCTATCGCGCGATGTGCGATTTCTCCGAAGTGCGCGAGTACATACTAGATAAAAAAATAGAGAAAATGCCTTACTCCGAAATTATAGAAAATTTATAGATAAAATTCGGTCTAAAATACAATGAAAACCACCTATGTACAATACTCGCAAAAGAGATACCTGAAAAAATTGCGACCGCGGCGAAAAAGCATCGCCTCATATCCGATACACCAGAAAATGAATGTAAAAAATGCTATACGTGCGGCCGCCTATTACCACGCGACGCTCTATTCTTCGTGCGCAACCGCAGCCGCAAAGATGGTTTTTCCTCTAATTGTAAAGAGTGTGAAAGAAAGCGCCGCATACAAAGAGGAGGACAATCAGAATATGATAGAAGAAGTAAGGAATCGCAAATGCCTACGATGTAAGTAGGAAAAACCCGAATACAACTATGCTAGCACCCCTTCAAAATTCTTTCCTGGTCATCGCTCCCTAATTTGTACTCAATGCTTGGAAACAATGGTTCCGCAAGACAATTTAGGTGAAGTCGATAGACTATGCCGCTATCTTGACGTGCCATTTGACCTAAACAAATGGACTGAACTTTATAAAATTCATGGTGACCATACATTGACGGCCTATTTCAATACTCTTTTAGACGATCACTACTCAGCCTTACAATGGTCAGATGAGAATGAGCGTTGGCGCCTAGCCCGCCAAGAAGGCACAATTGATGATGAGATAGAAGAAATTTCCGCGGCAAAAATGCGGCGACTAAAGAAAGATTGGTCGCCCGCCTACACACCAGATGAACTTCTATTCTTGGAAGACTACTACGATAGCATAATGGCAACACAAAATGTTTCTACTCCCATCTTGAAACATTACGCGCGCGACTTATGCGAAATTGAATTGAGAATAAAGAAAGGATTGCGAGAGGGTTTAGATATAAAGAAAGATATGGACGCACGCGACAACATTATAAAAATTGCCAAATTTGAAGCCTCTAATGCTAAAAATGCCGCTGACTTTGAATCCGTAGGAGAACTTATGGTATACTATGGTAAGAAAGGCTGGCATCCAAAATGGCATATGGAGCCGCAAGATTCCGTAGATTTCACAATGGAAAACATTCAAAATTATTTGAAACGTCTAGTAATGAATGAAGGCAATTTCGCAGAACAAGTAGAAGACAAACGCGAACATTATAATTTGACAGAACGTCTAGAAGAAATTGACAACGAATCTGTCGATTTTGATGAAACCGCGGATGTTGATTACGAAGGGGATGATGAATTGGCAGGTGAGTTGCGTGAGTGAGATAATACAGGACGCGGCGGCTCATTTTATAGATGGTATTCCAATCGAGAAAGGCGTAATACTGACAAAAGAATACCTAGATGCCAATCAAGAACTATTCACTAAATACTTGAATCTTTGGATACTTTATCCTGATTTATTTTTAGATGCGATACAAAGTAGTGAAGATAAGAAGTATTTTCATCTCTTCTTTTATTAGCGAATTGCTTTGCGGGCCAGTATGCGATACCGCTATCATTACTGGACGGCAACTCGTGCTACTTCAAAATCGTTTATTGCGTACCTTAGCTCTTGCGTGCGGGCGGTACTACTTCCAGGTTCTACCATCTTTATCGCATCAGATGTAAAAGGTACAGTAATCAAAATTGCGGAAGCAAAATTCAATGAAATCTTCCGTCACTGGCCTCTCCTTCGTAATGAGCTTAAAACCCGTGCGGACGATGGAAAGCAAGGTGAAAAAAAGAGTGGCAATTACTACGAACTAAATTTCAAAAATGGCAGTACAATTACAGTAGTTTCTAAGGATACAAGCCGCGGCCTACGCGCAACAGCTGGTATTTTAGAAGAAGCTGCCACAATTGAAGAAGAAGATTACAATGAAGTTTTGCTTCCGCAAATGAACGTAGCTCGTCGTGAAGTTGATGGCTACCTCAATCCAGAAGAGCCTTCAGCTTCTCAAACTTTTATAACAACTGCTCGAGAAAAAACGGTATATATGTATGGAAAACTCATTGAATGCGCGGTCAATGCTATTTTGCGGCCGCAAGAATACTTTGTGTGGGGGCTTTCATACGAAGTACCACTTCATTACGGCCTTATTGATAAGGCTACTATGATGGATTAGAGATATTCAACTACTATGAGCGAAGACTCCTTCGCGCGCGAATCTTTATCAATTTGGACGGGCAATAATAAAGATGCCTGGTTAGACTCTAAACGACTAAATAAAAGAAGAACTTTATTGAAATGTGAGCGTAAAGCATAGGAGAACCCAACTAATCCTAAGACTTTCTATGTGATAGGGGTCGATGTTGCGCGGTACGCCGCAAATACGGCTGTTATGGTAATAAAAGTATTGCCAAATATAAATGGCTTTGCTAAAAAAGTTGTTTATACAGAAGTTATTCACGGGGCAAACTATATTACTGAACAAGCCCCTCGACTCAAAAAACTAATACAACTATATAATCCAAAAGAAATCGTTATTGATGGTAATGGTCCTGGTATTGGATTGTTAGATGCTATGGTCTTACCTTCATTTGACGCAAAGACCGGTGAGCAATTTCCAAGTTACTTTGCTTTCAATAATGACCATCATCTACCTCCTGAGAAAAAATCAGAAGGAGAAGAACCTTGGCCTGAATATCACGCGATTATATATGATATAAAAGCCGGCGCTTCTAATGATGATTCTATTCATTCTAATTTTTTCGCGCAAATAAATAATGGTAGTGTATCATTTTTAGCACACGAAAGAATTGTAAAAGAAAAATTATTGAAAACGAATCGCGGCAAAAAGATGTCGGCATTTGATAGACGAGTATTCTTATTGCCCTATGAAATGACTTCACGTCTTATTGATGAATTGAATAATTTGCGATTGAAGCCGACCGGGATATAGAATTAGTTCAAAGTGGAACGTATTTCCCGTTCTGTTGAAAAAGACCGTTTTTCTGCGCTTGAATATGGATTATATAGAATAAAATATTACGAAGACCAAGCCATTCGTAAAGCTAAAAAGAAAAATGTCGGAGCATATGCTTTCTTTAGTCCTAGGAAAAGGGGGTGATATAAATGGGAGAAAATAAAAAGTATGACTTCAAGAATTTCAAACTTAAAGTCATACGTCGTGCCCCACTCAATGAAAGAGCGTATAATAGTCGCTGGCATTATCGTGATAATGAACCTGTTCAAACAGATTTTGAACTAGATGAAATTTTAGCAATAATTCGTTCTGGTGACTTAGACAGCTTACGTGAACTTTCAAAATATTATTATAGAACTAATAGTGAATATAGAAATAATATAGATTTTCTTGCTCACTTACCCCTATATGACACAGTAGTTATTCCCGTTTATCAAGAAGGAAAAGGCTCTAAAACATAGATAGTAAAAGCATTTTACAAGGCTTGTCAATTTATAGAAAACCTAGACGTTCCAAATACTTTTTCACGCATTTCAGTAGAATGGATAAAAAATGGAATATATTATGGAATCTTACGAACTGATGGAGAAAAAACTACCATACAGGATTTACCACATAATTTTTGCCGCACTCGTTATAAAGATTTCAATAACCTCGACATATTGGAATTCAATTTGCGATATTTTGATACTATTACTGATAAAGTAGCACGCGAAGAATGTGTTGCGACCTTCCCAGTAATAGTACAAAAAGCGTGGGCTCAATGGATAAAGGCAGAAAAAAAGACCGACCCTTGGGTAATGCTTCCTGCGGCAGACGGGGGCGTAAGTTTCAGTTTTGCTTCTGATAAAACCCCATTATTGATTGCTAGTATTCCAAAATTGAAAAAGTTAGATGATGCTGTTAGTCGTGAAGAAAAACGTGATGAAAATGAATTGTATAAATTACTAATTCAAAAAATGCCTATTGACAGTAATGGTGAATTAGTATTTCAATTAGATGAAGTTGCGGATATTCACTCTTCTGTTGCTGGAATGCTGGAAGATATTGATACAGTAGATGTTTTGACAACTTTCGGAGATACCTCATTAGAGAGTATTCAAGAAAGTAGCGCAGCAACACAATCTGCTGATCGTATTGATAAATATAGAAAAAATACTTGGGATGCCTTAGGTCGCGGCAACATTTTATTCAATCCCGATGGAAGTTCCGCATTAGCCTATCAAATCAAAAAAGATGAAGCCCTGATGATTGCTTATCTAAATGTATATGAAACTTGGATAAAGTTTCATTTGAATGATAGATTTGCGCGCAGTGGGCTACAATTTGATTTTGAAATTTTACCGACCACTGTATTCAATAGACAAGATTTATAGACAAGTTATTTCCGTGGCGCGCAATATGGCTATTCTAAAATGTTCGCGGGCGTAGCTATGGGAATAAAACAGCGTGATTAGCTAAGTCTAATGAATTTTGAAAACGAGTTCCTTGAAATGTCTACCAAGATGATTCCATTACAATCTTCTTATACTACTTCTGGTAATGTTGTAGCTAATGAAGAAAAAACAAATTCTTCAGCACAAAAAACCAATAATAGTTAGACAATTCAAGACATAACTAATACAGGAGGACGTCCAGAACTCTCCGATGAAGAAAAGTCTGAAAAAACTTAGGCTAATATCGCGGCCGCAGGGTAAGGAGAAGAACTACTATGGAAAAGAAAATACCAATTTATTTTGATACAATAATTTTAGATTCTCCCGCCCAAGACATTTCTCTAAATACCGAATCTGATATTGGTAATGGTAGTAGATTAGAAGTTGCCGTATTTACTAAATATAAAAACCGTAATGGTTCTTATATCACAGATGAATATGCTAATCATCTAATTGAGTCCGCGACTCGCGGTGATACTCCAGTTGTTGGATTTTTTGATCCATCTGAACAGCAATGGGCATCGCATACCGGCCCTACTTTGGCTAATGGATACGGTTATATTGAGAGTTTCTTAGGGTGGAGACCTTTCACCGATACAGATGGAATTACAAGAGATTATGCTGTTTTCTCAGTTGTAATTTTCTCAAAGTATTATGAAGAAGCTAGAAAAATTCGCGGTCAAAATCAAAGTATGGAATTAGATGAGCGCACAATTTAGGGCGATTGGGCAAATTTTGATGGCGAAGAATATTTTGTATATACACAAGGAGATATGCTAGGCTTATGCGTCATTGGCGCGCACGAACCTTGCTTTTCAGTGTCTCATTTCTTCTCTAAAAATGATGACACATATAAATCTCAATATGAGAAGTTCTCTTCACTTTTGTCAGGGTTAAAAGCACAAGTAGAAGAGGCTGAAAGAAACATAAAGGGAGGAGAACAACCAATGAATGAGTTTGAAAATGAAGAAGTTGTAAATCCTACCCCCGAAGTAGAACCAGAAGTAAAAGAGGAAGAGGTTGTTGAAACCCCTGCCGAATTTCAAGAAAATGAAGAAGTTCACGAGGAATCAGAACAAGAATCTGAGCCAGAAGCAGAAGAAGAAGATGCTTCTGATGAAGAACCCGCAGAACCTTCTGAATTTGAAGTTCTACAGCAACAATTCCAGGATTTACAAACTTCCTATAATGAATTACAGGAACAGTTTAGTGCGGCGGAAGCTCGCATTTCTGAATTGGAACAATTCCAATCCTCAGCAAATGAAGAATTAGATTCTTTACGCACTAAAAACGCGGAATTACAAACTGCTGTATCTAATTATGAAGCAGCAGAACTAAAGGCCGCAGAAGAAAAAAAGAATAGTCTAATTGAAAAATATGAAAAAGTTTTAGACGAAGAGGAAATTAGCCCAATCAAAGATATGGCTAAGGACTTTTCTTATGAAGCATTGGAAGGTAAATTGGCGATTACCTTTGCCAATAAGCAAATGGTTGGCAGTGACGAAGTGAAGAAAGTTCCACTACCAGAACCTGAAAATGATGATTTCGCTAATTTTATGAAAAAATATAAGAAATAATTTAGGAGGGAACCGATATGGCTATGAATAGATTTCCACTAGAACAATATGCCACTCTTGAGCTAAATCAAGTAGCTTTCCCTAAGACTGGTATGGTTGTTTCTCAAGTCCCACTCGGCGCTGCTTTCACAAAGGATGCTCCTTGCGAAAACGGTATGTGGGTTGTAGCAGACAAAGCCGCTGGCGCTATCAATGCTCCCGCTGCTGCTACCGATAAACCAATTGGTATTGTATATACCGCAGAAAAAGAATATGACTCTGCTCACTATGGTCTAAAGACCTTTGGTCGCAAGATTGCTGGCGACTATCCTCGTGTTGGTATCCTAGGTGTAGGCGATACTGTAACCACTAACTGCTTACAGTATAACACCTCTAACTTTGCTGATGATGCTGCTCTAGATGCTGCTCTAAAGGCAATTGCTACCACTCCACTATATGTAGGCATCAGCGCTGGTTCAGCCGTACCTGAAATTCTAAAGGCTGCTCCTGCTAATGGTATCTATGGTAAAATCGTAAAATATTACACTGTACCTAACGGCGAAAAGGGCGTTAAGTATCAGATTATTAGAGTATAATAAGGAGGTGCGGACTTATGGATAAACTAAATGTATTAATGAACGGCGTGTTCGGACGTAAAGTCCCTGCTGAGTTCGCAGCCGCCGATTATGATTATGAAGCTGCTCTACGTGACGAGCTAGTAAAATTACTATGCGATGACAAGGGCCGTCTAAGCCGCTCCAAGTTCCGTCGCAATAAGGTTGATTTATTTGAACTATTAGAACGTAACTTAGAAGAAGTTCTTCCTCGTTCTATCGAAGAAGCCCTAAATATGTTCACCGAAGTAATTCGTGTTCCTCAGGGCGATCGTGTTGAATTCCGTGTAACTCGCGGCAAACAGCGTGGCCGTCAGTTTGTAACTCGTGCTACCGAATCTGGTAACTATGAAACCTTCCGTCTAGACCGCGATCGTTTTGATCTATATCCCGTAGCCATCGGCGGCGCTGGATATGTAGATTTTGAACGCTATTTAGATGGCGTAGAAAATATGACCGATATTTATGAAGTAATTCAACAAGGTATCGTAGATCGTATTTTTGAAATGGTTCAAGAGTGCTTACTAAGCGCTTGGAAAAATACTGGCTTCCCAGCTAACAACAAAGTTATTGCTTCTAGCTTCGATCCTGCCGCAATGGTAAAGCTAGTAAATGTAGTACGCGCCTATGGCGATCCTGTAATTTACTGCTCTCCTGAATTTGCCGCAGAAATGGTAAATGCTATTGTTTATAACAATACCACAAAGATTTCTGATCAGGATATGATCGATGTTCGTGAACGTGGCTATATTGGCAAGTTCCGTGGAACTCCTGTTGTTGTAATGCCTCAGTCTTATACTGATGAAAGCAATAGCAAACTAGCTATGAACCCCTCTTTCGCTTATGTAATTCCTGGCGGAAAAGAAAAGGTAATCAAGCTAGGCTTCGAAGGCGCTCCTTACTTCCGTGAATGGGACGATCATGAAGGCGACAATTCTATTGACCTACAAGGTTATGTAAAGGTTGGCGTAGGTATGGTTGGTACTCCTAACTATTGGGGCATCTACTACAACGCTGGCATTGAAGCCGATGGTTGGAAAGATTATAATAATTCTCTAGATGCTGATATTGCTACTGCTTACAATAAAGCACATCCAGGCACCTAATTGATATAAATAACACTTACACATGGGGTGGGTGAGATACACTCACCCGCCCCATTTCTTTTTTTAGAGTTAAAGGAGGATTTTATTATGAGTCAAATTACTATTAAGAATATTAGTTCTGCTACTGTTGTTATTAGCGTACCTGAAATCAATTTCAATCGCAGCTTGGTGCCAGGGCGCTCTATTCCAATTACCCAAGAAATTTATGATAACTTATTATTCGAGCCTGGCGTTCAGAATATGATTCGCGGCGGCTATATTACGGTTTCTGGTGTAGAAGAAGGCTCCGAGGTTGAAGTAAAGAAGGAAAGTATCAAAGATAAAATGAGCATTGAAACTATGATGCTTGAACGCGATATTACTTCTTTTGCGAAGTATATTCCTAACGCTTCTCCTGCGGCCAAGGAAACAATTATACAATGCGCAGTAGAACATAATATTACTGATGCTGCTTTTACCGCTCTTATCAAAAAATATTGTGGCGTAGATGTTATCAATGCTATTAGTATGAAACATCAAGCCGAAGAAAAATAATGGCGACACCTTTTCTAAAAGTATATGATGCCTTTCTGGCTCGTATTACTGCTGATGAATGGACTCTTGAAGAAGAGCTCGCCATCGTAGAGCGGGATTGGCAAGAACTTCTAAAAATGGCCATTTTCAGATTCAAATATCCTCGTGTAGATTTAGAAGTTGAAGAATTAGATAAAGATGAAGAAAAACCAGAAGGGCAATTGCGTAAATATTAGTTCGTGAATGATTTGACGAACGATGAAATTCAATTACTTGCTCTATATATGAAACATGAGTGGGTAAAACGCTGTATTGCTAGTTGGGAAAATATCCGTTAGTTGTATGCTGATAAAGATTTTTCACAAGCAAACCATTTAGATAAATTGAATAAATTAGAGGCCGCAGTGAATTTAGAAATTCATAAGGCCGAAGGAGTTTATGATCGTTCGCGCGCAAAGCGTCCAGCGGATTTATTCAAAAAATTGGCAGGTAAGAAAAATGTTGTGTGATGAAACATTTGACGGCTATAAGAATAAATTGAAAGGCCGTCTATATGGATTGCTTTGTGAAAAAGAAAAAAATGGTGAGTGGGAAAAATTTTTAGATTCTATTATTATTGAATTGAATGGCTTAGGTGCTAATTCAATCAATTGGTGGCCGCTAATGGGCAAATTGACATTATTACGATATATGTCTTATGATTATTTCAGAAAGACTATATTTGAATGTATGAATTTGGTTAGTGGCTTAGATAAACCAGATGGGTTATCTTGATGTCTATTTTTCCCGCATAAATCACTTAGGTGAAACAACTGCGGAACGTATTCGTAGTGGAGGAATTAGGTCATTTGAAAAATGGATGGCTGAATCTCCACACACTATACGAGATTTGTCTGTTGAACGAGGATTGTATTTTAGTGGCATTATTCTTACCAATAAAGACAAAGAACATGAAAAGATTATGTTCTTGAATGTGGCTAATAATATTCCTCTTTTAGTGGGAGATATTATGAATTGGACAATAGACGATGGTTCTATTGAAAAATGGATTCTTGTGTAGGAAGAAAAGAAGGTAAATGGAACATATCGTACTTTTTGGATTGTACGTTGTAATTATCTAATGAAATGGATAGATGCGCAAGGACACTTACAATAGTCTTGGAGTTATTTTGTAAGTTCATTAGATTCTAAAATCAAAGGCAATTTTAGAACATGGAATAGTTTGATAACTCCACAACCCAACAAATACGCGGAACTTTTGATGCCGCGGTATCCAATTGATAGAGCTACCAACTTTATTGTAGAAAATGAATCTTGGTCAGTAGTAGAATATGATCATACTAGTGTACCAGGGATTATTTATTTATCACTTACAGAAGGTAAGATTAATCTTATATATGATGATACTGAAAACAATATTGCTGATTTGGATAAATTGGCTCAGTATCAAGTTATTCTTCCAGAAAATGAATAGATATTTGCTGTTGGTGATGTAATTGCTCCTACCTTAACCATTATGAAAAATGGTATTCCTTATAAAGCAGAATATAATTTATTATCAACTGATAAGAAAATCGCAAAAGTTATTGACGGGGAACTAAAGGCCGTTGGTACCGGAACTATCGACATTATTGTTTAGCTCAAAGAATATCCTGATATATAGAAAACTATTTCTATTACGGTAAGCGCGGCGGAACAAGAATTTTCTGCTTATATTGAGGGGCCAGATAAAATTCGTCTTGGTAGAAAAGGAACATATATTTTAGTTGGAACAGAAGCAATTGATGGACAAGTCATTTATGGTATCTCAAACAATTCAATTGCTAAAATTATATCTGTTACAAACAATAGCTGTGAAATATAGGCAAATGAAGCTAATATTTTAGATTCAGTAATTCTAACCGCGACTTATAATGGGAAAGAATATACAAAAAATATTAGTATAATTCCATTATGGTGAGGTGATATTTATGGCAGACCCAACGCAAAGACGCTTCGCTGTAATGGGCGACAACACTTTTAAAATTGCTAATAAACTTATGTCTAATCCTACAATTTGTAGACTTTTGAAATATTAGACTAAAGACCCTCTGAAACCTGTTGATCCTGTAACAGGAAAAGAGTAGCCAGATGTTGATGGCGTTGATCTAATAAATAAGCAAATTTTAATTGTTCCAAAAGTATTTGATGATAGTACTGAAAAAATGTCTTATATTGTTTCAGTATTTGATGACTTCGTTGTTAATTAGTTGAATCCAGAATTTAAGGTTTCTACGGTACGATTTGATATAGCTTGTCCATATGATGAATGGATTTTGAACGAACATTCTTTACGGCCTTATCTTATTATGTAGGAAATAGATACTATGTTCAATGAGGGAAAACTCGCGGGCATAGGTACTCTACAATTCTATCGCGCAGATAATCTTACTTTATCTCCTTGGATTGGCGGATATTCTATGAGGTATAAAATAAATGAATTTAACTGACAATGAAGTACTAAAATTTTAGTGTGGAGCTCCAATTTTATTAGAAGATATTTGTGCGATATATCCAGCAACTTTACGAGAGATCGTAGAAGAAGGATATGATAATTTCTAGAAATATTTAGGAATTATCACGGCGGATAAGCCCGTAATAAAAGATGGAGACGATTCGGAGTTCAAGCAATTACTAAAGGAATTGACAGACTTTCAATATCTATTAATGATGACAGCAATTGATATTGAAGTGAACACGACATTAAAAGCTGCTTTTAGATTTTTTACTCATTCCGAAGTTGTTTTTTCTCTTGATCCCGCACAAATTATTATAGGCCCTGTGGAAGAAAAACACATACTAACTGAGGATAAATTTTACGATCTTCAATAGATTATCAAGCGTATGTATTTCATCGAAGTCGAGGGCGAAGAAATTATTATATCCGCTAACGATAGTCCCGCGGTAAGAGAATTGAAAATGAAGATGCGTGAAAATAGAGATAGAGTACGCAAAGCCAAAGCAAAACAGGCCGCGAGAGAAAAATCAGATCTAAAATTTTCTGATCTTATTGGTAGTATGACTATCAACAATTGTGGACTAAATATGAATAATATTTGGGATATTACTTATTATGCTTTTCATGACCAGCTCAAGCGCATGGGGTGGCGTGATCAGTTTAATATAAACAATCAAGCCGCATTAGCTGGCGCAAAACTTAAAAAAGATCAATTGAAGCATTGGATGCGTTCCATTGCTAGCTCTGACAAATCATGATTTTATAGGAGGTAACTTATATGGCTGTTAATATTTTTGATAAATATGGCATTAAGGAAGTTGCCAATGTATATTTTGAAGCTCTAGAAGACGATCCCGCTGCTGGCGTTTATAAGGGAGACATTGTGCTATTCCTTGATACTCTAAAAGTTTCTACTATTGAAACTACTGCTGAATCCACCGACGCAACTGGTGGCTGGGGCAACCCAAAACTAATCACCTGGGACTATGGTAAGGAAATTACCCTAACCCTAGAAGATGCTCTACTATCTCTAGAATCCCTACGCTTTATGCTAGGCGGTGCTATTCATAAACCAAAGACCTTAAGTAGTGCTTCTGGCGAGCAGGATGCTGTTATTGTTCGTCACACTGAAGAAGTTGTTGCTGGTGTCGATGGTAAACTTCCTCTACCCAAGGATCACTTAACCAAGAAAACCTTAACTCCTAAGGCTATTGCTGGTCACCCAATTCGCTTCATTAATTATGGCGGTGGTCTAAATAGCACTTCTGCTGGCACTCGTACTCAGATTGAAGCTACTGGTAGTGAATCTGTTACCATGAGCGAAAATTGCGTTCTAACTTTCAAGAATGATGCTGCTGGTATTAGTAATGTTCATCCTGAACAGGGCGACCATATTCGTATTTTCTGGGAAGAAGTAACTTATAGCGATTCTGCTGAGCAGGCTATTGAAGTAACTATTTCTCCTAGCACCTTCCCTGGCACTTATCGTGTAGTAGGCGATACCTTCATGCGTTCTCAGGAAACTGGCGCTGACGAAGCCTTCCAGTTCGTAATTGGTAAAGCTAAGGTACTATCCGAAGTAACTATTACTCTAGAAGCCGAAGGCGATCCTTCTACTTTCGAAATGCAGCTAAGCGTACTACGTTCTAGCAACGAACGCGGCGAAAACGAAATGATGAAGCTAATCCGTTATACTGTTGGTACCGAAGGTACTTCTGGTAATGGCGATGACAAGGGCTCTCTTGTTAGTGCTTAATTAATAATATAAATCAAGGGGAAGCGTAAAACCTTCCCCTTGTCTTTTTTGATAGGCGGTGATCCCGCATGATGGACCAATATTTTGGCGTCAAGGAGCTATATGAGGTCGTATTACGCGCGAAAGTGCCTATGTAGTTTGGTTCTCGTTTCTTAGAAGAAGGAGAACCAGTATTATATTTTGAAAACATAACAATGTCTGTATTACAGCAAAAAACTAATGCCATTATGGCGCGCGGCGGTTGGGCTAATTTACCAAGAGTAATTTGGGAAGACCGTTCCGAAGTTTAGTTTGTAATGTAGGAAGGAGTTATGTCTTCAATAAGTTTAGGCGTTCTTTTAAGTGCGAATGTTACTACATAGCTCGATAATGAAGGCCCGCTTCTTATAAATAAGCGAGAGGGGCCTTTTGAAATACAAGAAGACGCAAGGATATTCTTAGAACATTGGCCCGTGGAATATCCTAAAAGAAAAACTTTTATCTATGAATATGAACGAGATGTCGCTCAAAAGAAAATCTACGGCAAACGCATTGAGGGTTTAGACGATGGTTTTGGAGTTGAGCGGCCGTGTCTCGAATTATATCAAGACAAAGCGTTAGAGGAAAAAGCGGACATTAACAAAAAATATATCGTAGATTACTACTACGAATATGGGAATGAAGCTCTTATCTATACCATTTAGAAAGAGCGTTTTAATGGGTTGTTTACCCTAGAAGGTAAATTTTACTCAAAGGATGAAAATGAAGGCAAAAATTATACGAATTTAATTTATATGCCGAAAGTTAGAGTCGTGAGTGATATTAACTTACGCTTGGGAGAAAGGGCTGATCCTACAATGTCTGTATTCAATATTATTGCTCTACCTGAAACGGTAAGTAGTAATAAACAAAGTCTAATAATGGAAATTACTCGTCTAAGTGATGACATAGACGGGAATATCTAAGCCACTTCCTAAGTTGTTGGAAGTGGCTCTTTTTTTATTATGTGGAAAAGGAGAGTGAAAACGTATGGGCGAACTTGTTATAGATGTTAGCGCGAGAATATAGGTGCTACAATCTTCTATCACGGAAATTTAGAAAGTTTTAGATAAATTACAGCCAAATACGTCTGCTTGGAAGCAATTAAATGGTTACATTCATTCTATGGGCACAGAATTAGATAAATTAATTTTATAGAATGGAAAACCAATAGTTGATGCAAAATAGTTTACAGCCGCAGAAAAATCTATTGATAAGATTGAAGATGCGATGGGTAAAGCTAAATTAGCTATTGAAAGATTAAAGGTTTCTGATATTAAATTATCTCCAGAACAAGAAAATTAGTTTAATAATTTAAAAAAATAGATTGAAGACGTATAGGTAGCTTTTGATAAATTTAAATAGCAGACCACTTAGAATTTTCTTAATACTGGAGATAACAGGCAAATTCTTGGTGAGATGTTTGGCGCAAACATTTTAAATAAAAATTTAGATCAAATTAATTCTTAGGTTGAAACAAAACTGGCAGAATTAAAAATTAGAATATAGACTAAATAGAATGAAATTAAGTAGTTGAAGCCAGCGGAAACTATAGCAAAAGCATTGCAGGGTGGAACTGGAGCTAGAGCTGCGAACGTATTATCTAATGATAAACTTGGAATAGATTTCTTTAATAGCAAAGGTAATTTTGCTAACGGGATGAAACAACAATTTTATGATATGCTTACTAGTGCGTTTAAAATTGATGGTTAGCAAAAAGCTAATTTATAGTAGCTAAGTGCCAATTAGTTAAGAGATTTATTTAGTGGATTATAGGTTAATAATAAATCGCTAGGAGATTTTATTTCTACAGGAAATATTAAAAATGGCGTTGATAGTATTTAGAATTTAATAGATAAAATTCATTCTTATCAAGAAGCTGTTTCTAAATTAGAAAGTCTTCAAGGAATGGGCGCGGCGCAGACACAAATAGCAGAATAGGAAAATAAAGTTGCGTAGACTACAAATGATTTAACTTTAGCTATAAATAATTTAAATAATGAAGCTTTAAAAAATGTTAAAAATATGCCTGAGATGGCCTCTGGTTTTAATTCTTTATAGTCTTAGACTTAGCAATTAAGACAAGCATTACAAGATACCAATGCATAGTTTTTATAGATGGAGCGAGTTAGAACTTCATTCAATGCTATGAAAATGGCGATTGTAAATTTTATGGGATTTAGATAGGTTTTAAATCTTGTAAAACGTGGCGTATAGGAGGCCATGGCACATATTAAAGAATTAGATTCTGTAATGAATAAAATTTCTATTGTTACAGATATGTCTACTGGTGATTTATGGAAGTAGGTTGATGCTTATAGTAAATTAGCTCAAACTTATGGTGTAAGCATTAAGGGCGCCTATGAAGTTTCTTAGATTTACTATCAACAGGGTCTAGATACTTCTGACGTAATGACTTTAACTAATGAAACTTTGAAATTGTCTAAAATTTCTGGTTTGGATTATGCTACAACAACTGACTATATGACAACAGCAATTCGTGGTTTCAAAATGGAAATGTCTGAAGCCTCTACTGTTGTTGACGTATATTCAGCTTTGGCCGCGAACACAGCTGTAAGCTAGCAAGAATTGGCTGAAGCTATGACTAGAACTGCTTCTTCTATGGAGGGCGTAGGAACATCATTCTAGGATGCTTCTGCTATGATTGCTACTATTGTAGCCGTTACTCGTGAATCTGCTAATAATATTGGTTCTGCTATGAAGTCAATTGCTTCTCGTTATGGTGAATTGACTAAAGATCCAACAAAACTAATGGATTCTGAGGGCGAAGCAATGAGTTTCAACAAGGTAGACGCAGCTTTACAATCTGTTGGAATTTCAATGAAAACTACGGATGGACAATTCCGAGATTTTACTAGTGTAATTGTTGAATTAGCTGAAAAATGGAATACATTAGAAAGTACTCAATAGCGTTATATTGCTACATAGTTTGCTGGTAATAGACAACAATCTCGTTTCTTAGCATTAGTATCCAATGCTGATTTATTGAAGGCAAATATGGAAGTTGCCGCTAATAGTGAAGATACTGGTACATTATAGGCATTAAAAGCCCTTGATTCTATTGAAACTAAAACTGAGTAGGTAAGAGTTGCTTATTAGCAATTTTATACTACTATTGGTGCAGAAAATGCTTGGAAAGGATTTCTAGATGGTGCGAAAAATGTATTAGATACTTTAAATGGTTTACCTAAATTATTTGGTACTATACCAATTGGAGCAATATCTGTAATTGGGAGTATTTTATCTTTAATTAAAAATGCGGGAACAACTATTTTAACTTAGATTGCTTAGTGGTGGATTTCTGCAATTCCATAGGCTGGATAGGCTGGAACAGATGCAGCAACTTCTTTTACAACTAATTTAGCTAATGGAATGAGTACGGGAATTAATAAAGGATTTTCTAAATTTACTAATCCTTTTAAAGATATTATTGCTAATTGGCAAGGATCTAAATTTATTGATGAGTTAAGTAAAAATAATTAGTATGAACAATATTTAAAAGAGTAGTCAAAACCATAGTCTTAGTAGATAGCAACTTCATAGCATAATGTTGCAGAACTTGAGAAATAGTTCAATGAGTTACAAACAAGATATAATCAATTTGTTGGAGAAGCTTAGTCAATTTCGTTAAAATTTGATGTTACTTAGCCAAATACTTCAATAGAAGAATTAAAAAATAAAATTACTAATTTACCAATTAGCGTTGATACTTTAAGTCTTCAATAGCAATTTAATACTGCTTTTGGAAATGTTTCTGGTGTTGCAAATATTCCAATTAATATTAATGAGACGGATATTAAAGCAAAAATGCAAGAAATACAAGCTGCTGCTTAGAAATTAAATATTAATTTGGAAATTAATAATGATACTTCTTTAGAAGATTTAAAATAGAAATTAAATGCAATTAAAGCAGATACTTCAATTAAATTAGATGTTAAATCTTCTGGTGTATTAGATGGATTAATTAATGATATTGATAACTATATAAAAAAAGTACAAGAAGCTAATAATACTCCTATTAATGGACCGGCGCTTAATTCTAATGGTGGGGGAGTTTCTGCGCAAGATTATGAAGCAATTGATTCTCTTACAAAAGAAATAGAAGGTACTTTAGACATTATAGCAGCAAAAGGTCAAAAACTTTCTCCACGTGAAGCTTAGGCCGCGTATTAGAAGTTAAATTAGGAAATTTAGCAAATGAGCACAGAATTAGCAAAAGTTAAAGCTAATGATCCTGATTCTTCTAAAATACAGGAATATGAAAAAGCGTTAGAAAAAGCTAAGTAGAAAGCTCAAGAATTAAATCAATCTTTAACTAAAACTAAAGTTTCTAGTATGGGATTAAGTAGCGCTGCTGGTGGACTTAATATGCTCGCTACGTTATTTAATGACGGTACTAGAGGCAGCCAATAGTTAACCGGTGCAATAATGGGGGTTGCGGGCGCGCTTTATTTAGTCGATGGCATCTCTAAAGCAATAAATAAGTCTAATCCTTGGATGGCGTTGGCTATGGGCGTAATGGGATTAGTTAATGGTATTAGTTAGATAATTATAACTGATGAAGAAAAATTAGAAATATTAACTAAAGAAGCAGAAAAGTTAAGTAATGCTGCAAAACAAGCGAGTTCAGATTATAAAACCTTACAAAATTCTAAGAAAAAATTAGATGAACTTACTGAAAAGCGATACGAAAGCGCAGAAGCTGCAGAAGAATATTAGGCTGCAGTAGATGATTTAACTTCTAAATTTCCAGAATTAATTGCAGGATTTGATGATGCTGGAAATGCTATTTTAAGTACAAGTTCAATGGAAGAAGTTTTAGCAGCCGCGCGCGAAAAAAGTGCACAGGCAACTTATGATGCGATAAATGCAGAAGTTGAAAAAGCAGAATAGGAATTAAACAATAAAAAATAGAAATTAATGACAGATTTTATTACCACTAAGAAAGATGAAAATGTTATTGGGGCAAATACTTAGTTATATTCTACTTGGACTCCTGAAGCTAAATAGGCAGTTGTTGATTTTAGAAATGAACAAGGTTTATCTTTTTTAGATATAGACTAGACTTATACAACCGGTTAGATGATAACAGATACTGATTTATAGGGCGTAATTTCTGAGTTTTTTGGAGAATTAGAAAATGATTCAATTTAGGAAATGTATAAAAGTTATCTTAAAGATAATAATTATGAGGATAATGGAAAAACTTTATTAAATTTTTTAAAAATATAGCAAAATAATCAAACAGAAGGAATTAATGAATATTCAGATTTAATTAATTTTTTAAGTCAATTTTATACTTTACCAGAAAATAAAGCTGATTCTGAAAAAATAATTGAAATTGAATAGGCAAAAGATAAATTTTTAAATAGCAATGTAAATAATACAGAAGAAGTTTAGAATAATTATAATTATTTAATGAACTTATTAAATGATTTATTTTCTACTAAAGAAGGAAAAGATAATTACTGGTCTTAGTATGGTTCACTTTATGAATCTTTAAGTAAAATATCTGAAGATACTAAAGAAATAGAGTCTACAACAAAAGTTTGGGAAACATATTCTAAACAAAGAGTTTTTCAATGGAACAAATTAAAAAATAAAAATGGATTATTTGCTTTTTTAGATGAAAGTAATGCTTTAGCAGAATTTGCTTCTTAGGCTATTCAAAAAGAGGTTACAACTTCTTATAATGGAGATTTTAAAGCATATAAAGAAGCAATGGTAACTAAATTTCCAGAAATTAATAATAGTTTAAATACTTTTTGGTTAAATTTAGCAAATAAAACAAATCAAGATGGAGAAGATTTACAAATATTATTCAATAAAATGGCTGCTGATTCTAGTTATACTGGACAAGATATTGTTAAATATTTTAGTGAATATATTACTGATAATGCAGTTAGTGATGCTATTATTCAAGCTTATGTTAATTCTTCTAATATTATTAAATAGAGAATATTAGATTCCATTAATAAAAATTAGAATAAACTTAAAAATAAAGAAAATAGTTAGCTAGCACAAATATCTTCATATATTACTGACTTAGAAAATGAACAATTTTCTAAAAATGAGGAACAATATTGGCAACAAATTATTTCACAAATATATACTTTAGAAAATATGAATTTTGATGCTTCTGGAGTTGCAACAGGAGCAAAAAACTTATTTAATATTGTTAGAGAATATTCCCCAGAAATACAAAAAAGACTTTGGGAAATTATTTTAAAAAACGGTATTGCAACAAAAGAAGGATTAGACAATAGTTTAAAAGAAATAGAATAGATAGAAGGAATTAATACTACAGAATTTAGTGGGGCTTTTGGTAGTCTTGAAACAGGTACATTTGCTAATGCTTATTTAACTATTTCATCCACGATAAATAATTTTCTAGATGATTGGAAAAACGCAGAAAAAGAAATTAAAAAATTAACTTCTGGAGTAACACAAAATGAAGCAGAAAGTTTTGTTAATAATGCAAAATCTTTAGACGGAGTAGAATTAAAATTAAGTGATTTTAGAACAGATGGAGATAAATTAATTTTAAATAGTAAAAAAGCTTTAGAATATTTATAGGCTTATATTGCTAAAACAAAAGATACAATTAGCACAGCTTCAAACGATATTGAAAACTATGGAGATATGCTAAAAGGCGAAGGAGAGAGTGTAGATTTAGCAGATAAAAAGATAGAAACATTAAAACAATTTAATATTCCAAAAGATATTTTAGATAAAGCAAAAATTGATGAAAATGGACTTATTACAAATTCTACAGAGATTGCTAAATTAATAGTAGATAAAATGAAATTAGTTTAGGAACTTGCTAAAGATGCTAATTTATAGTTGATTTGGGCTGAACAAACTCTTAAAGAAGAACAATGGAACTTGGGAGATTATTCTTCTCTTGGCGCCGATTGGGAAGATAGATTAAGAGAAGCGGCAAAAAATGGAGTTTCTCGCGCGGATAAAGAAGCAACTCCAGATTTGAAAAATGCTGCAGATAAAGTTAATTCTGCTTATAATTCTTTAATTTCTGATGTTCTCTCTAAGGGTTTTGAAAATATTAACCTTGCTGATTACGAAGGTTTATTTGTAGAAGATTAGGATATTGATTTAAAAGCTACTTATGGCTCATATCAAAATTTTGTAAAACAATATGCTGATTTAGCCGGAAAAACTATAGAAGAAGCTAACGCTCTTATTGTTCAAGCAATTGAAAAAGATGAAGCAACAAAAAGAAGCGCAGATGATATAGTTAAAAACTTTAAGTTTATAGATAGTAATACTTTTACCACTTCTTTAGATGATTTACAAAATTTAGCAAATACCTTCGGAAAAAATATTGATGATTGGATTAAAAAAGGAGTTGCCGAATGGGATTCCACTGCGCAGGCTTACAAAGTAAATAAATCCGCAATAGATATTGAATGGGATAAGATTGAAAATATACAAGATATTATTCAAGATAGTATTAATGAGTATATAAGCGCATTAGTAGATTCAATTTCTAAAGGCATTAGCGGTAAACTTAGCCGCGCTGATAAAACAAATTTAGAGTCTTCTTTAGCAAATTTAGGTATAACTAATTTGAATCTTAATTTTACTGAAACAGAAGAAGGATTAAAATTAAGTTAGCAATCAGCTATTGCTCTATATTAGGAATTAAAGAAAATCGATGGATTGTAGGCTTCATTAGTATTTGATGATTTAAATAAGTCATTATAGGATAATAATGAACATTATAAAAATGTTTCAGATATAATGAATCGTATTAAATACTTGTAGGATGAAATTGCAAAAGCAGATGGAACCGTTAGTAATGCGCGCAGACAAGAGTATGAGGCAGAGCTAGCTGTTGCTAAAGAAATTCTTGCTGTTCGTTCTACATCAGAAGATTCTTCCTTTAACTTTATGTCAAATAAAATTCCTGGCGGACAAAATAATCCATTGAATTATTATAGCAGTTGGTAGAAAGCTATTAAAACAATTGAAGATGGCGTAAAAGTTAAGGGCAAGAAAAATAAAACTTAGTATGCCAAAGGATTTATTGATTATCAAGATTTCTATAATATTGCTACTGAAATGAATAATTTAGCAAAAATTAGTGGTTAGCAATTTAAACTCGCTGGCGTAACATTGGATGGCTCTATGGAAGCTGCATCTGAATTAATTAAAAAAGGTGCTGCATCATTATAGGCCGTTGACACTGGTGAATTAAAAGTTAACTTAAAATCTGTAGGACTTGATATTCTTGGTGGAGCCAATTCGTTATCTGAAGGTGTAGATGCTGGTATTCACGCAATGGCACAATCTCAAATTGATATGTTAGATGGTTTAATTTCATTATTAGAAACTATTACAGCAATGGAAGATTTGGGAGACGTTGCGGGAGAAGATATGAAAATAGAATTACCAGATATTCGAGTTGAAGATAAAGAAACTGGTGGATGGAAGTTTACTTCTGCTTTTGACAAATGGAGAAAAGCCAAACTTGCTGAAATTGAAGAAGGTAAAACTGGATTTGCTAAAGCCGCGGAAGAAGTTAAAATTGCAGGTAAATCATTAAAAAATATTATCGCCCAAAAGGCTGGAGAATGGACTGAGGACTAGGCTAAAATTTTAAATTCTTTATGGAAAGCTGCAAAAAATGGTAATTGGGACGTTGATAATGTTGCAGAAAGTATGAAGAAAGTTCTCGCTGATGCAGGATTAGGCGATGATGCTAATTTAACTATTGATGTTGGTAAGACACACTATATTGTTCAGGGCGGCGCGGTTGTACAATCTATTAACTTTGAATCTGACGGAGTGAAAAAATCTCTTGATAAATTAACTAAAAACGGCGGGAAATTTGCTGGAAAAGTAGAAGAAGCTAAAAAATATATCATAGATCAAGTTGATACATTTAATAAAGGTGGTAAATCAAAAGTTCCATTAGATTATACTTTAATAGCTGAAGCCACGGGTGTACTAAAATATGATAAAAAAACTGGTAAAAGCTATGTAATGTTTAAAGGAGAAAAATTTGAAGGTAAGAATATCGCTACTGCTTTACGTGGACGTAAATTAGCTAAAGAATTAGGTAAGAGTTTTAAAGATATTACAGTTGATAAAAAGGAAGGTACCGCTTCTGCAAAAGTTACTGTCAAAGGTGAACAAGAATTAATTTTTGATGTCACGATGGGCAAAAATAATAAAGCAAAATGGTCAACAGAATATAATAAGAAGCCATATGAAGGAAATTCTAAATTAGATGTATTAAAACAGATTTATAATGATGTTACTAAAAAAGATGAAAATGGTGAAATGGTTATTACTGAAGGTAAACATAAAGGGGAAAATCTTACATTTGAACAGTGGGTATATGCTGCTTTTAAGATTCGTTTAAATAATGCTTCATATAAGTTTGTAAATAAAAATGGATAGGAAGTAGATCCCACCAAGAATAAAGTTTTAAATCAAAAAATTAAAGACTTTTTAAGACAAACTGATGATGATATAAGAAATGCAGTAACAGATAATAAAAATGGAACATCTACAATTAAAATTGGCGGATATAGTCTTACAGTAGATACTGATTCTATTACTGTAGGTAATGATAAAAAGAATGCTGGATTGATTCGTTAGAAATTAATGGAGTCCCTTGGTTTAGATACTTTATTAGTTGAAAGCGTTACACAAGGAATTGTTCAAGCTATGCCATCTATTTCCGACGCATTAGGAAAAATTGGTAGTGATGCTAAAGCTACTGCTGGATTAAAGAAAGTAGCTGATTCTGTTAAAACTTTAGCAGATAGTTTTACGAATTTAAAAAAGATTAATTTAGTTAATTTAAAGAAAAATCTTTCTCAATTTTTCAAAAATCTTGCTGAGACTTCTAAACAAACCGGTAAAAATCCATTAAGTATTGATGAATTAACAGCTGAGTTAGATAATTTAATTATTTCTTCTATTGGAGATATTTCTTTAGCAGAAGTTAAAGAAGGAGAAGATTCAAATGTTTCTCCAATAGATGAATTAAAAGCGGCATTAATTACCTTATTAATTACTTCAGTAAATGATGTAGAATTATAGAAAAAGCTTTTTGGATTATTATCTTAGTCGCTTACATTAAGTGATCCAATTGAGAAAGCTACAGCTATTTTAACAGCATTAATATTATCTTATACAGGTACGGCGCCAACTGAGGTAGAGGGCGTAAATACAAGTTATGATATTAATACTGTACAAAGTTTAATAGGTGTTGTTTCTAATTTATTAAAATTAAATTATGTTGGAAGTGATCCAACTACTGCTGAAGGATTAAATTCTTCTTATAGTGTAGATACAAATGCAGTTTTGAATGCATATGTATAGACACTAAAATTATTAAATCCTAAAACTGGATTAGATGGAGTTGATAATTCAGCCATTGTTGCGGCAGTAACTGCATTAGGTAATACTGGAATTACACCAGAAAATATTGCAATGATAGTTTATTTTAGTGAACTAGCTTTACAAATGGCGAAAGGAAAAAATCCTGATCCAACAAGCGTAGTAGATGCATCAAAACAAGCTCTTGCAAATGCTGAAATTACTGGTTCTGGTACAGTTAGTGCTTTTGAGGCTACAATTGAAGCAGGTATAGCTAAAATTAAAGGTGGAGAAAATATAGATTTTGGTGAAGTTAAAGGTATTGCAACTTTAGCTGGTTTAATTGCAACATTATCTTCAAATCCAACGATAGAGGGTGACACATCAACTGGTAATTTCATTATTACAGTTGATGAAGCTTTAGCAAAAGTTGTGGGCTTTAGTTCTGTTGAATTTAGTTCTAATCCAGAAGTAGATGGTACAACAATTAATTTTAAAGATGCAGAAGGTAATATTGTTGGTAATCCTATTAGTCTTCCGGCAACTATCACATTTGGTGGATTTGGCGATGGATTTAGTGGGAATACTTTAGCGCAAGAAATTTTAGCTAAGGTTTTAACTAGTGATAATGGTGCCGCGGCATGGAATTAGATTAGTAGTTATTTTAGCAGTAATCCTATTTCTATAACTACTTCATATGACAAACAACCAGAATTTCCAAATGCTTAGGGAGCAATGAGTGAATATCTTTCATTACCAGTTGATTTTGTGGCGAATGATGCCTCATTGGCAGATTTTGTAACTTGGCTAAATAATTTAGATCCTGAAGCTGAAGTAGATTTTGACGTAGAGGCCGCAAAAAAAGAAATGGCTGATTTTATAAAATAGATGTCAGAAATTCCAAAAGAGAAAAAAACAGAATTAGAAGCAACAGATGATTTTTCTAGTGTAATAAGTAAATTATTAGAAGAATTAGACAAAATACCTATTTCTAAAACTACTACTGTTACTGTAAAAGAAGAACATACTAGTGATAGTGGTGAAACAGGTAGTGTTAAAGGTAATGTCTCTTTTGCAACTGGTAATGCAATGTCTCAAGGCACTCTTATGGGTGAACTTGGTCCAGAACTTGTAGTATCCCATGGTCGCTATTTCATTGCTGGACAAAATGGCGCTGAATTTGTTGATTTAGATAAAGACGCTATTGTATTCAATCATCTACAAACCGAATCTCTATTGAAGAATGGCAAAGCCGGTCGTGGCAAAGCTAAAACCAATGAACGTAATGCTGTTGGTATGGCTACTGGTAATGTCAATGGCGGTCCCGCGCTCGCAAGTGCTTCTTCTGCTCTTAATGCTTTAAAACAACTTCGCGCAATGTGGCAATCTTTACTTGATGCTTCTGTTCAAGATATGGCAAGTAAGGCTGGTTCCGGCGGAGGCGGCGGAGGTGGCGGCGGAAAAAAGAATAAAGGCTTTATGAAAGAAGTTGAACGCTGGTACACCTTAATGCAACGTATTGCTCAACTTGAAAAAGATATTAATTATCAAGAATAGTTGAGAAATAAAATAATGAGCGACCGCAATGGTACTGGTAAGCAGTATTGGTTAAGTTAGAAGAAATCACTTAATGATTTAGGTCAAGAAATTAGCTATCAAAAAGAATTAGCTATTTCATAGTAGAGTTATTTTGATAAACGTAGGGCTGAATTAAATAAATAGTCTGGTTTTAGTAAATTATATACATTTGATGCTAGTGGTCAGTTAGTATATAATGATAAAGCCAAATTAAAAAATGGTAAGAAAGGCGGCCTTAGTTTCTTAAGTGATTTATTTGCTACTGATACTAAAACCGGAGCAGCGAAATATACCGATGAGTAGAAGTATAAGAAGTTAATTGATGCTGGTTTAGTTGGCAGTAAAGCATACGATGAAAATGGTAATTTAATTAAGAAGCCAAAGAAAAACGCGAAAAAAGATGAATGGAATACATATTATACTGAAGTTGTAAAATCATTTTCTTCTAAGATGGATGCTGATAAAGAAGAAATGTAGAAATTACACGACTCTATTGATGACGCTAATGAAAAAGTTCTTGAATTAGAATAGCAAAGAAATGAGATTTTGAATGAAATGCGTGATAAATACTTAGAATTAGAAGACTAGGTATTTAATGCTGTTAAAGAATTAAAATAGCGAGCAATTGATGAGTTACAAAATTTGAAAGATGCCACTGAAAAATCTAATTAGAGGTATCTTGATGGATTAAATGCTGCACTACAAAGTGAGCAGAATATGTATTAGAAGAATGAATCACGGAACGAGTTAGATAAAATGCGTAGACAACTTGCTATTTTGTAGCGGTCTGGTGGTTCTGCTTCTTAGATTGCTTCTTTACAAAATGATATTCGTAGTAAAGAAAAAGATTAGTATTTTGATGAAAGATAGTCTCAAATTGATGCTATTTAGAAGGCTTCTGATAATTAGATAAAGAAGATGGATTAGCAAATTGAAATAATGTAGAAAACATTAGACTATCAAATTAAATATGGTTTACTTTGGAACGATGTTAATGATATAATGAAAAAATCTCCAAAAGAGATTGCTGATTTTATTAAAAAGAATAGTAGTGACTACTGGGGTAAGTCTTCTGAGGCGCTTAATAAAGCAAATGATGAACTAGCAAGATTAATTGATTATGTCGCAGCAAGTAATCAACAAAGAAAATTATTAGAATCTGTAAAACAAGTTGATGAATAGTGGAAAGGTTCTGCTACAACAGTTTGGGATGATAAAAATAAAAAATGGAAAATTGAATATAATGGTCAAGGTACTGAAGCCGCTTTAGAGAAATAGTATAGCAAGAAAGTTTGGAATGCGGCAAGCGCTGAAGCGAAAAAATAGTATTATGCCACCTATAATAAAACTGGCGATCCTAAAGCAGCTGCAAAAGCCGCGAGAAAAGTATTGGATGAAGAGAAGAAGAAATAGGAACCTGCGAAAGAGCCTACAAAAGAACCTGGTAAAACTGACGATAATAAGGGCGGAAAAGGTGACAAAGGCGGTAATAAGGGTACTTATCTTACAACTTATATAAAAGTAGGTAAGAAACTTGAGTCAACAACAAAGAAAAAGGTAAGCGCCAATTATAAAGTGCCAGCAGCACCCGCACGGGACGGATACACAGCAAAGACCACTTATGGTGGTGGTATATCCGGTGGAAAAGTCTTAGAGGGGCATCATGGAACCGTTACTTATACTTATACTAAAAAAAATAATACTAAAAAAGATGATACTAAAAAAGATGATACTAAAGATAAAAAAGTCGTAAAAAAATATTGGTATGAATATAAATTAAATGGAAAACCATTAGGTGGACAACCATTTGATACTGCTGGAGATGCTGAGCATGCTGCGACCGTAGCTATTAATAGTTGGCTTACAAATGCTAAGAAAGAAGCTAAAAAAGAAGTAGATAAGAATTTTAAACCTAATGACTCTGAGTATGAGCAAGAATTACAAAGAGCTTATGCACGATTAATACAATAGGCTACAAAAGCAAAAACAACTATTAAAACAGGCTCATATAAGAAAGGCGGTATAGTAGATTATACTGGTATTGCCCAAGTTCACGGTACCCCTTCCAAACCCGAAGCCTTCTTAAATGCTAAACAAACAGAAGTATTAAAGAAAGGACTTCTCGGTGGTAAAAATTCTCTAGTTTCCGTTCTTGCCGATTTCCAAGCTATGCTTGATGGTTCTGCTCGTTCTTCTGTTTATAACTCAATTGACCGTGGAGGCGTTAATATTGAAAATGCTTCTGTTAATATGAATGTTAGCTCTATTGCAAATGATTATGATGCGCGTCGCGCTGGAGAACAAGCTCTTGAACAGATGATGAGAATCGCTAGAAAATCTGGCACCAAGGGCGTTTCTAGGAGGTAAAGGATTATGAGTTAGGTATATAATATTACACACGATGGGGCAGGCAATAGCCTGCCCCTAGATAAACTTCCTTTTATAAGTTTTTCCTATGATGGGAAAAGAATAGAGGAATATAATTTTATTGCTACCATTGATGGTTCATTAGATCGTCCTTTCTATGGTGAATTTTCTTACAATACTTCTGAAAGTGATGTATTAGATGGGTAGTTTTATTGGGGAACTCATTATAATAAAAATACGATAAATTTACGACTTGTTACTGATAAAATTACAGAAGCATAGCTAGCAGATTTCAAAAAATGGTTGAAACCTGGTCCTGCGAAGCAATTTATTTTTGCCGAAAATCCTAATCGCGCGATTGATGTAAGAGTTGCGGAAACACCTTCTTATGCGGATATAATTCCATATGAAGATCGACAAAAAGTATTAGTTGGTAATACATACTATAATTATTCTACTACCTATTATCGCGGATTTGTTGAAGTTTCATTTGAAGCAGATGAACCGCATTGGTATTCGTTGAATAATGTTATTGAAGGTAATGTTGATGAAGATAAAATAAAAATAGCGATGGAAGATAATGTACCGCTTAATTCTATGATAGAAATAACCGATAATTATCCGATTCATTTAGGAGATAGAATTTATCATTCAGAAGCAATTCCTAATACAGATCCCGTAAAATATTAGGTGGTATCTGATAATAAAGGTACTTTTTTAGAAGATACTATAATGGATTCAACTACTAAAACGGTCGCTCCTAACTATTTATTCTATGGCGGCACCGCGCCCGCGGATACAATTATGAAATTTACCTTTACTCCTAAATTTGAAAAAGAAAATTATGATGGAGATATTGTACCAAATTATGATTATACATCCGTTCCTATTTTTTTAGTTGGTTCAGCATAGGTAGGGAGTGCTTATACTTACTCAAATAATAATGCAATAAATAAAGATAATATCGAACATGTGTATTCTTCTTTGCCAAAAGGACTAATAGTATCTCCATCTAATAAAATTACCGCAGTAACTGGTACTAATCCATATAATGTTATAACAATAGGAGATAAATAGTTCAAATTTACAACTCCCAGTCTTTATACTGGTTATAATCAAGCCTTAACTATTATAAATAAATTCAATGAAGGGGATTCTTTCCTTGAAGCGCGCACCGCAATTCGAGAGGGGGTCAATGAATATTATAGTCGCGCTTGGGCATTGGCTAAAATGAATGAGTTAGGAACTAAATCCGCATATGTTGATTAGAGTACTTCAAAGCTAAAAGATAAATTCAAAGAGGCTTTTGATTTATTGATGTTTGATTTTTTATATGCTGAATATCCTGATTCTACTGGGACATTACAAACAACTGTTTGGCCCGCGGAAATTACTATAAATTCAAAAACTGGTGAAGCAATAGGCTCGTTTATTGTCAAAGTAATTAGCTTGGATGAAAACGGAGACTGTAATATAGAAGTCAAAAAAATAACAGAAAATGTTGGAGACATGATTTATGATTCCTACATAAGATTAGAAGAAAGAAATCATTTTATTATTAGATAGCCAGAAGAATCTTAGATATCATCTGACGATTATGGCAGTATTCAAAGTTCTACTACGACAGATGGTGAAAATAGTAATGAAGAAGGAGAAGAAACAAATAATAACAATGATAATGAAACAACTTCAACTGCTGAACCAGCTTATGGGTTATATGTCGATAAAACTTGTTGTACTGAAATAACAACTGATTATCCTGGCGGTTTATATGATTTTGATATATAGTATAAGTTTGAATACTTATAATTTGAGTGAAAGGAGGAGCTTATATGGCAGAAAGGGAAGTAAGAGATTATGAACTATCCTTATGGACGCTTCAAGACAGTTTTATAACTGTCTTGAAGCCTTTCGGTCAAGAAATAAAAGGATAGGTTTAGGAAGGAAAATTACATATTAGTGATGACGGTACTGAATCATTATCTTTCTCAATTCCTATGTATTTATATTAGAGAGATGGTAATAATGGCGCTGTAAAGGTTGAAAATCCTTTATGGCATAATGTTATCAATGGTATTTTGATAGCTAATATGAGAAAAATAAAACTAATCTTTGACAAGCATGGCGTGCGCGAAAAAGTATTTGAGTTTATTATATTGAAAACTACAGAGCGTCATGAATCGGATTAGTTATTTTGCGACGTAGAATGCGAAGGGTTGGCATTCCATGAACTTGGTAAAATAGGATATAAGTTAGAATTGAATGCCGATGAATTTGAATTAGACCATAAGAATTGGGAAGAAAGCGATAAGACAGAAGCTGAACCTGTTGCAACTTTATAGTATTGGAATAATAAAATTTTTTCTAATCGCCGCGATTGGGGTTATGAAGTAAGAATGGATTATCGTGAAGAAATTGGTCGTGAAGGATTATCATCAGAAAAAGTTTATGAAGATAGATATGTTGCTTCTTGGACAGTTGTCGATGATTAGATTTAGCCTACTAGATGGGAGCTTGGCAAAGAAAAGGCAAGAACCACCTTTGATATAAAAGAAAGTAATATTTATAATATTACGCAAGAAATTGCGGAAGCGTTTGGCGTCTTTTGTAAATATGAGTATGAACATGATTATAATTATCATATTACTAAACGCACAGTGGTTTATTATAATAATTTTTTGAATGAAGAAGCGGGCGTAATAGATTTGACTTATCCATATAATACGAATAATATTACACGAGAAATGGATAGCACAGATCTTATTACAAAAATGTATGTTTAGTCTGTTGATGATGAACTTACTGACGAAGGCACAGTATCTATTACAAGTGTTGAAGCCAATAAGATGAAAGAAGATTATTTACTAAATTTTGATTATCTTTATAATATTGGCACTATTAGTCAGGAGCAATATGACGGAATAAAAGAATTTGAGGTTGAGATTAGAAAACTAAATGAAAAATTTGAAAAATATTCCGAAATTTATAGTCATCGTGCAAATTAGATCAATAGCTTAGAGGCCGACATTCAACATTTGAAGGACGCTATTGTAGCAGATAATGAAGAGCTAAATACTGTGAATGAATAGATTCGTGCACTTGGATTATCTGATGGAGATGGAAAGGCTAGCAGCGTAAAAATTGCGCCGCCAAACTCGAACTCATAGCGGACTCCATTTCTTTCCACTAAAAAGAATGGAAGAATGGCAATTTCTTTGATAGCAGAACATAGTAGAGGAATAAATGACCCAAAAAGTAATATACATGTTTATGCTCATTATGATAGTAAGACAGGAAAATTATTAGAAGAAAAATCTTGGAAACTTTATAGTAATAATAAAACTAACGAAATATATGAACTTTATAATTTGCCCTCAAAAGATAAAGCGGGTGAAATTATATCAACATATTATGTTTCTTATACTTGTACTCCAAGTTTATAGTATAAAGAAATAAAAGATAATTTTACTAAAAAACTAGCATAGGATACCAGACGTCTAAATAAGCTGACCAAACGGTATGAAAATATCAAAAAAATATATGAAAATGCTGAGAAGCAGATAGAATCTCTTAGAACAAAAAAAGCAGAACTTATATTAGAATTTGAGCATCTAATGGGTAGCGCCTTGCGTGAGGGCTACTGGAATCCAGAAAATTATAATGATTACGGAAATAAATACATTGGTAACATTAGATTGAATAGGACTACTTCTAATAAAGATACAACATTAGACCTTGGTATTAGAGCCTAGAACATCTCTGTATCCGATACTTCTGACAGATATTTGGAATTTATGTGGGGAAATGGCAAAGATTCTACTGGCGATGAGCTTGACATTTTGGCAGATGAACAAAAGTCTTACTATGAAGAAGGGGTAAATTTAGATAAAATTTACTATCCTTGTATAAGAATTAGCGGGCCAGTGTTGAAAAAAATGATATAGAATAAAGAGAATATCAATTTATTTTCTCTATTATTTTATATTGGAGATGAAACTGAAAATCAGCGTATTTTGGAAGATATAGATGGCTGGATTGGCTTCAATATTGGTTCTTAGTGTTAGATAGGTTTTAGAAAAGGATACTTAAAAGGAGATAAAACTAAACCTTATATTTTCCCGGTATTTGTAATGACAGGTTTGGATGATTATACTGAAGATACTGCTATGGCCGTTATGTCAACAGTTGCTTATTTTGCGCAAACGCAAGAACTTATTGATGGCGAAATATAGATGGAAGATATTGAAGCCGCGGCAAAAAAGACTACTGCTGATGATAAATTACTTTGGTGGCATGATAATGATAATGTAAATGGTGCTAATCGCCTAACTAAAGAAACAGAGCCAGGCAAATATGTTTCTCTTGGCAAGGACTATTATCCCGTTCCCGCTTATGATTTATATTATCCTCGTATTATCATCAAGTCATAGAAATTGAAAAAAAGTAGTGATGGTACTGAGCCTGATTTGACTATCAAGTGCGGGAACTCTATAAGTGGAGCAAGCAGTTTATAGAAACTTACTGATTATGAAGATTATTCTATTATAAATAGTATTTCAGAAGTTGAAGACACAGACGAGGATGCGCTACCATATATGTATGAGGCTATCACAATAAAGCCATTCTCACTACTATGCTATGGTAGTACAACTAGAAATTAGAATGGCACAGATATTTATTGTCCTATGCCTATTTTACAAATAGATTATACTATTTCAAATGCTGATACGGCAATTTATTTAGATGCTATTCAAGTATTGAAAGAGAATTCCCAACCGAAGGTATCTTATACAATTGATTTGAATAATTTAGGAAAAGAACTAATAAATACTGCTTATAATTTATTGGGCATAGTCGCGCATATCAACGATACTGATTTGAAGTTCAGTAATATTCAAGGATATGTTTCTGAGGTTGAAATGGATTTAGATAAACCTTGGGAAGATTCTATTACTATTTAGAACTATAAAAATAAATTCGAAGATTTATTTAGCAAAATAGTAGCTGAAACCGCGCAAATGTAGAAAAACTCTTATACTGTTGGTTTTGCGGCGCAAGCGCTTACCGCGGGTGGGGGCATTACCGGAGATGTAATGTAGTACACATTGGCTAATAATACTAATCTTACTTATGCTTTTAACAATGGCCGATTGACTATTGATGAAGTAAATGGTATTATCGGGGAAAGTAACGATGGTATTGTCGCTTATCGCGGCGGTGGTATTTTTACTGCTAGTGAAAAAGACGACGAAGGCAATTGGATTTGGAACACCGGTATTTTACCTACTGGTATCAATGCTAGTTTGATTACAACTGGTAGATTAGATACGAATTAGGTAAATGTATATGCTGGCAATGATTTGAGATTCGTTTGGAATGGGGAAGGATTGACGGCGTATAAGTGGAATACTGATGCGATGGATTTAGCAATTGCGAATGGAACTAGTGTGCCGGATGATTATGCGCCCGCGATTGATACGAAATAGTATGTGAGATACAATGGTGAAGGATTGAAATTAATCGCGGAAAGTGGAACTTAGCATATTAGTAGAACTTGGGCTGATGATTATATTGAATTTGAATTTAAACCTAATAACTTTACTCTTACTTTACAATCAAATAAAATTTTGGATAGTAATAATAACGTAGTAGGTAGTTATAGTCTAAATAGTGGAGAAACTTTAAGTAAATATGATGATATAAATTTAGACGATACAGGTATTATATTCGGCCATATATATAATGATGAAGGAGAGGCTGAAGGAATTAATATAGGCAGTTATACTTTTTCTTATTAGATGACGTATAATTATACCGGAGAATTATAGAATGGCGATAATATAATTGGTCAATATGAATATGATAATACTAAGTAGTAGTATATTATTACTACTGTTAGCGGAAATCGTGGTACTTATAAAAATATTCCTATTCCAAATGAAATATTTAGTTTAAAACTTGCTCCTCCTAATTTTGAAATAAATAAAATAATATTAGAAGATTATGTTTATGAATATAATTTTTCTACTTACTATATGAGGACTCATACTGATGTGGTCAATATAGTTTCGGGCATACTTCGTCTTGGCATAAAATGCTATCCCAGAAATTTATATAAAACATATACTTATGATGGAGAAAATAGTATAACACGAGTAGAAGTAAGTTGGCGTGGATTTTTATTACGGAATTGGAATAATGAAGAGGTCTTTTGGGCTGATCCAGAAACCGGAAATCTATATGCTAGATTTGACAGAGTAGGTATGAACTTAGATACTCCCGGTGGAGGAGTTCCAGACGACAACGACCCTCAGGAAAGATACATCTTTTTTGATACAGCTTCTTATTCTGGGAAACTAAAACCTAGACTTATATCAAATAATGCGGAAATAGAATTTAATCAGCATGACACTGATTTTGAAGGGATAATGCGATATACAGGAACATTTCTTTATCAATATCGTTTATATGAACCAAAAATATATACTAATATTATTTTTGATGCTTCAATTTATATGACATCTGGATCGATTGAATTTGATAGCGATAGTTCTTTTGAAATTAGAAGTGAAGATACATTATCACTTAGTTCTAAAGAGGTCTTTTTAAACGCCAATTCTAGCATGTCTATTACAGGAAAAAATGTATTGATAAGCTCAAATGCGGGTACAATTGTCACTACCTATACCAATAGCACTTCTCAAAGTATAGCCATTAATAGTAATTCTACATTATATTTAAGAGGTGGAAGAACCATTAGTGGTGGAGCTAGCACAATAATTACTGCTACAAAAAGTATTTAGTTGGATACTACAGACAACACCAAAACTGGCACATATATAAACGCAACAGCAAATACATACATAAATGCAAAAGCCAATACTTATGTAAATATAACAGCAAACGCTTCTAATTTAGCAACTAATGCGGGCACTGTTGGTATTCACGCTAATTTAAACAGTGTATTACGTGCTGATACTGGATATATAAATATTTAGGCCGGTACTCCAGATATGACTAGTCCTGCCGCTGGTCATATATATATAGCAAGTGGGGGTTCAATATAGTTTGACGCCCATACCTATATTTACTTTCATTAGTAGAATAGAGATCAAAGGACTAGATGGGTATTTGCTAGTACAAAGCCTGATACCACAAGTGGAACTCATGCAGGTTACAGTGTAATATGGGTGCCTACCGGTGGAGGAAATATTCAATTTATTCCTACTGGTAATGGTTAATATATAAAAATAAGCCCCTCTCTTTTGAGAGGGGCTTTTCTTTTTTAGAACTCAATAAATGGCTCTAATGCCATCGCTTCTGATGGAGTAAATTCAACATTTTCAATATCTTTATAATCAATTTTTTCAGCATTTATTTGAATTTTATTATTCATTACTTCATCCATTTCTTTTATAAATTCAACTTGACATTCTTTCTTTATAATATAATTATTTTTTTCATCAACTTTCAATTCACCATTTTCATCAGTTTCCGCGTATTGATGTAATAATTTCATTCTTGTAGTATTGAATATATCAACCTCTGCTTCAATATTTTTTAGTAATCGCGCAATCTGAAATGCTGTTTTTCCTTTGAATTGAGCTTCTGATAACTTTTTCAATACATTCATATTATTTATAATTTGTTTTAGTTGAACTTCAATCATATATCTTCACCCCAAGAAAATTTTTCTTGTTTATTTTTCAATAAATGTACGAAGTATTTACCAATACAAATGGCATCCGCTTCGTCCTAAGTACAATCCTAATTGTACCATAATTTTACTTTATCTTGCGCGGCCTTTTTCTTATTTTCGCGGCCGCGGTCATCACCAACATTACAATAATTTCTCCAAGTAGAAGAATAAACCAAATCATGGTCTATACTGGCTTCAAATACAGTATCAACTAATACTCCCTATAAATTGGCAAGTGTGCGATACATTTCTACTTGAAACTGTCCTTTTCCAAAAGACTATAATTGAATATTTTCTAGTCCTACAAAATCTGGTTCCCATTCATCAATTACAGCTTTTAGCCATTTTTTCATTTCATTTATTCTTTGTTCTGTTGGCAAATCTTTATTTACTTTATACGTTCCATACGTTACTAAAACGCCGTCATCATATACAGAATATCCTGTAATTATTGTTGCGGCATCAAGCGCTAAAATACGAGTTGTGTCAATCTTTTTGATTGGCACCTTATTTTTTTTGATTTTATAAGGGTCGCCCGCCATACATTGCTCACATATAGGATGTTTTCGCCAATTCCCGTAAGTTTGAAACTATTGATGTCCTTGCGGACACTTCATTTCTAATTCAGTATTCAAATTTTTATAAGAATCGCTAATCAATTGCCATCCTTCTTCTTTCAAATGATTAGCAACACTATACACGTTAATTGGCATCTGGTATCACCTTCACATTATAAATTGGGAAAAATCTAGCGTGAGCAATCTGCTGGCCGGCTTCTAATTTGTATGATCTATCTGCCAAATTATTGCATATTATTTTATCTCCTATCGCCGCGATTTCTATTCCTTTATCTAATAAATCGGAATAAATAATTTGGAACCATCCAGGAGGAACGGTATAATTACATTCTATATCTATTGCCTTTCCCATTTCATGCGGCAATATCTCAAAAGAATTTTTATTATATAATGGTAGTTGTTCGTATAAATCTTCTTTATACTTATCAGTATTAGTATGAAGTTTTATAATAACTTCAAATTGTTTATATTCTTCAAGTACTCGTAATAAAATTTTCTCAACTATTTTGAATACCTTGAATAATAAATCACGTCTTTCTTCGCTAATATCTTCCATTGTGCTGGCGTTGTCATTTAGCGCGATCATTATATTCTAAACATTTTCTTTTGCTTGCTAATAGGTAATTCTTTTACTGGAAAAATTATTGAAAATGTCATTTATTATCTACTGACGACGCTCTTCTGTAAGAGCGTCGTCAATAACTTTTACCAAATAATCTCGCGCTTCCTGTTCTTTTATAACGTCATCCGGAATTTTTAGTATAGTATCAATAGTATCTTTGAACTATGCTAATATTGGATTATTGAATATATTATTTGCCTGTGCTTCCAAATCCGCCCTCTCCGCGCTCGGTGGTACTAAGCTGCTCAATTACTTCGGCCTTGAAGTGATATACAGGTTCTACTGATAACTGAGCTAGTCTATCACCTTTATTTACTAGATAATCTTCATCAGAAATATTATCAAATAGAAGCATAATTTCGCCGCGATAGGAAGGGTCAATTAGTCCCTGAGAGTTGGAAAGACGTAGTGGAGTTTTTGCGCCCGTGCTGGAACGAGGTAGAATTTTTGCGCACCAGCCTTCTGGTAGAGCAGCCTTTACACCAGTATGAATAAAGTTACCAAGTGAATGTGCCTTGATTAGAACAGTTTCATTTGCATACATATCCGCGGCGGCGTCAGTCTCATGCGCATAAGTAGGTAGATGTCCTCCTTCGGCAACCTGGAACTCTACTTTTACCTGAGTGTTGTGATAGCGTTCAACCGCGGCATCAAAAATTTCAAAGAAAATATCAAATACTTTTTCTAATAGAATACGCTTATTCTTAGAAGGAGCAAGTTCTTCAATAAAGTTTTTGATTTCATCCTTGCTCTGCTCAATAATTTCTGCGGCAGCAGCCTTGGTATGGCCCATTTCTTCAAATCCTTGAATCATGCTTTTTACTGATTCTTCTTTTACGGTAGGAGTAATGGCGCCACTAATCATTCCGACCATCATTTCCAAAGTTTGTTCATTTAGACTACTTTCTGGCAATTCCATGATTTGTTCCACAAGTTCATGTAGTGGCCGCATTTGTTCATTATTATCCATTAGTTCAGTGAAAGTTTCAATTTCAGACATATTTCATTACCTCTTAATCATTAAAAGTTTTTTCAACAGTTACAATAGCCCAAGAATCAATAATTTCTCCCTTGGACTTTTTATTTTTCAAAACATATCCAGATTTACTAAGAGTGTAACCCTCTGTAAGCTGGCGGTCCTTATAATCATTTATCATATCTACGGCTTCTTCTTCATTGTCTACTCGATACACATCAGTTGTCTTCATTAGAATCTTCATAATTTTCATTCTCCTTTTTCTTATTTAGTTCTCTTAGGTCTTGAATTAGTTTAGCATAATTTAGTTTTATGGCGGTATCACTTACTGCCGAAATTTGTTTTCGACCAGCCTTACCTGCTTTTTTCATTAGCCTGCGGCGTTGTTCTCTATTCATGGGCTTAGCATTTTCTGCTCGTTGCCGCATATCGGCGTTTATTTGTTCTTGTATTTTATTTAGATACTCCGGGTCGTTTAGCGTATCGGTAAGTTGTTTTTCAGCTTCTTCTTCACTAACGCCTGTCCGTTCTGCGAGTTGTTTTACAATTGTATTATCTAATGTTTCTGTCATAGTATATTCTCCATTATATGAACTATATCATCATAGCTTTCTTTATGTTTTAGCTTTATAAGATGATATAAAGAATAATTATTGTTATCATTGGGAACTAAATCAATTCGTATATGTACACGAATATCGTTTATAAACTATCTTTCATTTTCCCACATACATGTAAATTGTTCATCTTCTCCATTTATCTGTAAAGGTTCTGTATAAGCATAGAATAAAAAGTAATTATCATCTTGTTCCATAAGGGCGATAAAAAATCTATCATTACCTTGATACTTGATTACATTCATTCCAAAACTCCATAGTCCAATCAATTGGATCTCCTTTATAGCTTATTTCATAAGAAATTTTAAAATTAGTAAATACTCTGGTAGGAGATTCAATCTCTTCATCTTCATAGGTTTGACTGTTTCTCCAAATCATCGTAGATTCTAATATATATTTATCATATTTTTTAGAAAGTAATACTGCAAAATCTGTTGGATTCATTAAAGCAAAAGTAATTTTAATACTTTCTTCATTTGTATTAAAATTATGATAAAAATACTTTACAGTATCATTTTCAAAAGAATAAATTATTTTATCATTATCCATTAAAGAAATTTTAAGATTTGGGACTTCCTTACTGCCATATAATATATGCTCCATTAACCGCCACCACCTACATTCTTGTTATAGCCGAATTCCTAGCTTTTGAAAAAATCTATATAATACTTTTCTAAATCATTTAGCTCATCTTTATCGCAATAAATAATTGGTTCAATTGTCCAATTCCAAAATCCTGATTTCCATATTTCATGATGAACAGCCTAATCCGCGATAGTTTTTATGCCAATTGAACTTTTGAAATGGTCTGCTAATCTTTTCTTTATATTTGTGCTTTTACCTATGTAGCACTTTCCAGTTTCTAAACTAGTAATTTTATAAATGCCAGGTTTATCTTCAATACCGACTCTTTTGAAAGTTTCATCAATATATGGTTTTACATATTCTGCCCAAACTAATTTATTTATAATATCTGGATGCTGAACTTTCTAAGATACGGTAGTAATAAGGAAATTTATATCATCTTTATATTCATCAGGAACCTAAATTGTGTAGAATAGACGTTCCTGCTATTCTTTTTCATATTGTCGCAGCGGCTCTAACAGGGCTTCAAAGCGCTCTTCTTGATAAAAAGTGTCATTCGCAATATCTTGCTATGCTTTTTGTAATTTTTCTATCTCTATCTGCGCGGCTTCTTCTGCTTTATTTACACGCTCTTGCGCCTACTGTGTAAAATGCTACATACGTAAATTCAAGCTTTCTTGACGTTCGCGCTCCTGCCGTTCAAATTCAGTATCTAATTCAGACTAACGTAAAGATTTTTGATTTTCAAAAAACTAATCTAAATCAGTTGTCTTGCGGCGTATAGCATTATTATAAGTTTGAGTTGCTGCTTCAATCTAATCCTAAATATCCAATAACTATTCTTTTTTATTCCGAATATCGCTATCCAGCGACGCGCGAGTAGAAGCTAGTTCTTTTACCTAAATACTATAACGGTCTCGCTCATTCGTATTCAAAATTTGTTTTTTATTTAGTTTTATAGAAAGTATAATAACTATAATAAATAATATACCACTAATCAGCCATTCCATTTTTACATCACCTTATTCACTCCTTTTCTTTTATAATTTATTATACCACGATTTTTGAAAAAAGTCAAATATAAAACAAAAGGGAGGACGAACATTATTGTTCGTCCTCATTATGTTCTAAATAGATGATTCTTTGGTTGGAAGAACCACGAAGTGGTAATGTAATATCTCGTTTATCTAATTCAAAGCGGCCATCAATTATACAAGTAGTCTTATCTAAAATATTAGATAGAAGTTCCGCAGAAAAATCATTTGCTTGTTGCCGCGCCTCTAATTCTTCCATAGTATATCCTGTCCAAATATATATTTCTAATTCAGGAAATTGATATTTACAAACATCAATTAGTTGTGATACTGCTAATAAATTTTCATCTGTTAGCGGTTCACCGCCAAGAATACTTAGTCGCCGCATTACATTATTTTTATTCAATTTGAAGCATATTTCATATGCTTTTTCCATATTGAATTCTTCACCATATTCGAAGTCTTGTGCTTCTGGATTGTGACAACCGGGGCAATGGAAGTGACAACCAGAAAAATAAACTGAGAGGGAGATACCGGGTGCTGCCGCGGTATCATCCCAATAAATTCCAGCAATTTTACTCATTCATCATTTACCTCCTTATATTTCCATTTGAAGCCACCTGTTGTTTTTAATTTACCACGACATACTTTGGAGATAGCTGATGAATCACAACCTGTCTATCTAGCGGCTTCATTAACACTCTTATATTCATTTAATATATTATCATCTTTATCTAATTGTAATACTGTATATGCTCCACCTTGTTTAGAATTATAAGGAGCAATTTTTTTAGGAAAATCATCAGATTCTTTACGTTTGATTTGATAGTTCTTAACGGATTTTCTATTGCCTTGAATTACTTGATATACAGTGTTATAATGAACGCCTAATTCACGTGCGGTAGAAGCAATATTACATACTTCTTTTACAAAGTTTCCATTTAAATCATATAATAATAATGGCCGTCCATCTGAACGTTCTCCACAATTATCACCACCGGGAGAAGCATTATATCCGTGATGATATGAATCATAGTATTCAATCCAATATTTTTCTCGTTCATTTAATAATTCTTTTGAGCATTCTTCAAGTATTTCAAAATCAAATCCATCTTCACCATATTTAATTATGGCTTGATGGAATGGGCAATTACTATCTTTCCCGTGACAGTAAGCATCATTAACATGAGTTCTTTTTCGAGCGCTAATATCTATTGATTGCCCTATATAGATATTACCATTAAATTTATTTGTAAATTTATAAATGCCACATTTTGGCATATTGAACACCTCTTAATAGTTTTACTGGGAGCATAATTACTTCCATAGTTTGAGTAATGATGCTACCCAATAAAACTATCAATTTATTCCATACTTTGACTAAAAAAATTTTTTTTTGGGGATAGATTATGATTCATCGCCTATGGAGAAGTTCATCTACCGGCTCATCTCCCTAGCCCCAATTTTTTAGTGAATATGTTGAACACGTTGTTCGGTTTCTTTTTGTTTGCCATAATTAAACGCGGTTTTATAATCGCCTGTTAAGTATCCAGTGACGCGACGTAAGTGCGAAATATTATGACTGCCGCATTCTGGACAAACGTCATTTATCTCATCCTAATATCCACAATCTTGACACATATCTAATTTTATATTTATCGCAAAATATGGAATGTCTTTATCCATAGCATAATTTACAATAGTTTCGAGTGCTTCAATATTATTTTTTACGCCGGATGGAACTTCAACATAAGTAATACATCCAGCACTTGAATATCCAGTTAGTTGGCTTTCAATATCAATTTTATCAAATACAGAAATCTCATGCCAGACTGGAACATGAATACTGTTAGTGAAATATTCACGGTCAGACACATTAGGAATTTCTCCGTATTTGGCTTTGAATTTTTTCATAGCTGTATAACATAAATTCTCGGCGGGCGTATAATATACCCCAAAATTTAGTTTATATTCTTTTTTGAACTCTGCGCATCTATCTTTGAATAATTGTTCGATGCGCTTTGCTAATGCCATTCCTTCTTCTGTTGTATGGTCGCAGCCGATTAGAATTTGAAGAGTTTCTGCTAATCCTAGTTGCCCAATAACAATTGTTCCATGCTTCAAAGCAGAGCGAATACCTTCTTCTGGATGATAACCTAGCATGGTGCCGTTTTCATACATAAATTTGGCTGATGAAGGAGATTGAGAGCAAATCCAATCAAAGCGTTCAAGAAGCATATCTTTGGCTTCATGGATTTTTCTATCAAGTAAATCTATAAAATTTTCAATTGTTTCTTCTTTTGAAATATCTTCATTCATTTGGTTAGTAATATTACCAGTTAGTTCTTTCGCTTCCATAGCAATAGTTGGCATAATAATGGTTACTGGGCAAATATTGCCGCGACCATCCTTAGTCTGAGGATTTGTGCCTGGTTCTGCATTGATGTCTGCACCGTTCGCGGTCCTACATCCCATTGTGGAAAAGTAAGTTTTAGGGTCATTTACATCATATCCAGCATTACCACTCCAATCAACGTTCGCATAATTGGGATAAATACGCTTCGCGGTCGATTCTAGCGCAAGTTTGAATAAGTCATAATTTGGGTCGCCAGGCGCGCGATTTACACCCTTCATACATTGAAAAATACCACATGGGAAAATAGGAGTTTTATGGAATTTTCCTACGCCTTTTATAGAGCCTTCAAGTAATGCTTTTGTTACCATACGGCCTTCTGGTAGGGTACAAGTACCATAGTTGATGGAAGTAAATGGTAACTGATTACCACTTCTACTCTATAACGTATTTAGGTTGTGATACATACCTTCAACTGCTTGCTGTAATTCGCGCTCCGTCATATCCATGGCGTATCTATAAATTTCTGCGTTATCATCTTCACCATAATATTCATCTATTGGCAAATCTTCTGTTTCATATTCACAATTATTTGCTGGATATAAATTTTTACCTATATATTCAATTCCTTCATTCCAGTGCTTACGGAAACTCTTCCTCACATAGGGCACCATAGTCCAATCCAAATGAGTTGCAGAAACACCGCCGAACTGCATTAGAGATTGAAGTTGAAATATAACAGCAACAAGCTGGAAAGCAGTATTGATTGAGTTCGCGGGACGCACATCTGTTTGACGTGTATTGAAGCCTTCTGCCAATAACTTATCAAATGGAATAGATAAGCAATTGTGCATACCTACCGCGTAGGCACTTAAATCATGAATATAAATTTCATTATTTAGGTGATTATTGCGCGCCATATCAGACATACAAAAATCCAAAGCATATTGTTTCATCATTTCATCTGATGCTTCTCCAACGCGGCCACCGAATGAGTGTTCATCTACATTGGCATTTTGATTCTGAACGTTTTTTGCCTGTATCTTTTCACTAATTGCCCTAATAAATTCATCTGAACACGCGCGCATAACGCCATGCTTGTAGCGATATTTTATATAAGCCTTTGCTACTAATCTATCATAATCAGTAAGATAATCTTCGACTAATTCTTGAATTTGTTCTACTGTTAGTGGTTCATCAAATTGTAAAGCAACTTCATAGACTAAATCAGCTATTTCTTTTGCGTATTCTGGTGCCTCATCTACAAAATTGACTTCTTTATTAGCTTTTGTGATGGCGGTTATAATTCGCTGTTTATCAAAATCCACCACATTACCATTTCGCTTGATAATTTTTATCACTTCAATTCCTCCCTATCTTTTTCCCGCAATAGGGGCAATAATCATCGGTCTAAACAAAATTTAGGACCGCACTAAAATGCGGGCAGGCATCTTGATTATCCTTTATTTTTTTTCTAATCTCAAAAATTGTATCTTTCTTTTCCATTGAAGAAAGCGCACGTCGTAGTTCTTTATCAAGAATCTCACGATTACGAACAATTTGTTCTATATTCATAATTTCCAATACCCCCTTTGTAGGATTGAATTATATGTTTGACTAAATAAATTTTTTGCTGATGGATATAATTTTATGAGTGTATCTTTTTCAGCGCGTTCGGGAGGAATGTTTTTCTTTGATTTCAATGTAGTTTTTTCTACCAGAGTTTTATCATTTTTAGTCTTCCCATTGGCCCATTTTTCGGTAAGTAGTGATAAATGTTGTACTGGGTCTATTACGCCTATGTGCGGCCACTCATATCTAATTTTTATTGGGATGCCGCAGCTCCAAAATGAATATAATAAATTAAGTTTATAAATATAATCTCTATAATAATGAGAACAACTTTTTAGTGTGCCACCCAATGTGATAAATACATTAGATGTTGAAACAATATCAGCTAAGAATAAGTTTTTATAATGTCGTAGCATATAAGGTATTTCTTCTAGTGGAATATTTATATCTAATATGATATGACTATTTCTTGCTATTTTAGGCTAATTTCGCAATTCAAAATACTAACTTAGTTTTTTACACACTATTGGATGTATTCGTAAAATAGAAGCAGGATGCTTTTCTGATATGGTTTCAATTGTTAGTTGCCAATCAGGATAGAAAAAATCTTTATCAAATAAAAATACTCGTTTGCGAGGATAAATTGGAGATAATGGTAATTTATTATTACCAGCATAGTTTCTATAATAGCTATCGTCTAAAACATGCTCAATTACCTTTGCTTTTACTCCCTCGCTATATTTTTGTTTGAGAAATTCTTTATAAATAGATGGTTTTGGTATCGTGTAATCAATAAGTTGATTTTCAAAAGGTATATAATTGTTAGTAAAACCAGTGCCGCCATATATTACATTATTTGCGCGCAAAAACGCTTCTGGAACAACAGGAGGCCGCGCGCTTTCACTAAAAAAATAAATTTTTTCATAGCTGTCTAGTTCTTTTTCCTCTAATGAAATTAGGCGGCAGAAAGTATTTTCTTCTAAACGATAGTAAGTAGCTAATTTCATTATTTCAATATTTGGAATAAGGAGAGAAGTGGAGGTAGAAATCTAAAAATCGTAATCAACTAAACCTATCATTCTTCTACCTCCGCACGTTCATATTGAAAATCTAAATCTCCATTATCATGAACTTTTATAATTTTTGAAATTATTGGATATACAGATTTTTTGAGTTTCTTGGGAATAAAGTTATCGCCGCGGCGAATGCCTTGAATCATCAACTTATTACCGCGCTTGAACCAACTCGCTTCAATAACGTGTTTTTTACCATCTGCGCCCTTTTGTGAAAGTTGCTTATCATACATAGCAAATTGATTCTTATAAATTTTTACCAATACAACACCAGTAGGAGTAAGTAACGTAACTGTGTTGTGCATCTTGTCTTTATCAATAACTGTTCCAATAATTTTATGTAGCTTATAAACTTTTATTTCTTGACCATTATTTCCAGTAAATGAATATTCGATTTCTGGTTCATCTGGCAATTTGAAAAAATCATCATAATCTACTGCTGCGCGAGCAAGCTCATGTTCATGTGAATAGAAACTAATACTATCCATTTCCCACTTGCTAATATTACCTTCACCATATTTATTTGCTACTTCATCATATAATGCTTGATTCAATTTATTCAACATTTCATCCTTATGCTGTTTCAAATAATCACGCATTGGATCCATAGCTTTTGTGTATATCTTATCCCAAATTTTTTGACTAATCATGGTTCCATTATCAATTATATCTACATCAAAATGATTTGCTATAAAATTGATTGCTGCTTCATTCAATTCATAATAGTCATCTACTTTTTTAGTTTTTAGAAACTTATTGAATGAAAATAATTTGGCAAAAAATGTCATATCTTCTGGAATAAGATTTTTGGTTATTAGCATTTGCATATTCTGCAAAGTTAGTCTTTGTTTCTTTTCAATAATCGAATCTAAATAATTATGCATAATTTCTTCACGAGATTTATTCTCTATTACATCAAAAGCACCAGATTTTATTAGATTCGTTATCTGAATTTTATTCAGACCTTTATTCTTCAATAAAAAGTCATTCAAAGATAAGTAGGGACGCGCCGCGATAATTTGGGTAATTTTCTCACCAGATATACGAGCAATTCCTCTTAGCCCATACAAGATGATGTTATCCTGTGGAATTGGTGTAAATGTAAAAGAAGATTTATTGATGTCTGGTGGCGATACTTTTATTCCATAATTACCCAATTTACCAATAATAGACGCCACACGGCCATAATCAATATTTTTTTGTTTTTTCTTTTTCTTATCTTCTTCATTACTTACTACTACTTGACTTGCTTCTTCCCATTCTTCTAATTCCTCGTCATCATCTTCTGAAATATTTTCTTCTATATCATCATCAGGCGCTAATTCTACATCAATTACGTTTTCTTCATCATCATCAGAATCAACATATTGAATACCGCCACTATCGACAATAAGGTTTGCTGTGTTCCAATATACAATTGGATACTTATATGCCAAATTCATTTCTTGAAGAGCAATTATTGAATAGGCAAGTGTATGACTTGCGTTGAATCCGTATCCACGACTTAGCGCAATTTGAATATCCCATACATAATGACAGAATCGTTCATCACAGCCTTTTTCTTTTATACCTTTGAAGAACTTTTCGGTTAGTTCTTCATATTCTTTTGGATTCTTTTTAGCAATAGATTTACGAAGTTTATCCGCAAATTGTAAGTCCCAACCGCCGCACTCTGGTAATTGAACCAATTTCATAAATTGTTCCTGTGTAATTGACAATCCATTTGAAATATCTAATTCACGATGTAACAATTTCATTTGTTCTTCTGTTAATCCATAATCGCGCATTTCCTTATCCCACATCCAAGGATTAGAACGAAAACGCGCATATTTATCCAGTGGAGCTTCTGCTCCTTTTTCAGTTGCCATCAAACGAATAACGGAATTCAAAGTTGCTAAGTCATCTACATTTTGTGGATGTGTAAGAGAAATTCCCCGAATACCACTAGCTTGTTCCATTTGAAACAGACTAATAATTTTATGAGTATTGACCATTTCCCACATTTCGGGATTATCTCTATCTATATCATAAACATTCAAAACATGCTCATATGTTTCTCTCAATGTTGGATATTCTTTTACATATCCATCTTTTATCAATAACTCTAAACAAGTCTGAATTTTATCCGCGGCTTCAACTGAAAGTAAGTCCATCTTTATTTCAGATACATCTTCCAAGTCATGTAGCTCAAATTGTGTCACAATCGTACCATCTGGCGCGCGCATCAAAGCAGAAGATTCTGTAAAGTCTTTATCCTTGAATACTACACCACCAGCGTGAATGCCCATACCACAAATCAATCCTTCAATACGATTTGCTACTTCCCATAATTGAGGATATTTATTTATTTCTTCTATAAAAGTAAGATTAGGTTTGATGTCATTTTCTTCATCACCAAAATACATTTGTTTCAATGTATATGCTTGGCCACGTTCAGCCGTAATCAATGAAGAAATATATTGTGCATTATCTACATCAATGCCCAAGCCGCGGCACGCAGTCAAAATTGCCGATTTTGATTTTTCAAGTTTGAATGTCGCGACATTTGACACACGATTCTCACCGTAGAATTTTCTCAAATGTTCCAATACTTGCGCACGCTTGATACCAGAAATATCTACGTCAATATCCAATACCGATACACGAGCAGGATTCAGGAAACGCCACGGATAGGTTGCGGTCTTCTCTCTTAGACAATTAATTTGAATAATGTCTAATGCATATAAAAGTAAGAATCCGCCACCTGAACCACGCGCTGGCATAACCAAAGTTCCCGCGTTCCAACATTCATCAATAATTTTTTGAAGATTCAAAAAATACGCAGACCAACGAGCATTATTTACTTCACTTGAAGTCCATGTCATTTCAAGACATTCATTTAGTGCGTTATATGCTTTTTGATTTTGTAGATCTTCATGTTCATGAATGCCTTCAATAAGTGCTAATACTAGTTGATTATCAGCATAATATGGAGATTTTATGAATTTCTCTAATGCCGGTATCAATCTTGTAAAAGCGAAAACTTCATCTGGTTGTCGTTGCTTGAATTCTCGCCAAGGAAGTTGAGGGATTTCTAATGGTTTTAGAATACTAAAATCTTCGCACTTATCTTTTATACTACGAATAGTTTTATACGCGACTTCAATTTGTTCTTCCGTCAAATAGGGAAAAAATGAACGTACTTCTTCATCTGTCATCATGTAAGTTGTTTCATAGAAACTTCTTACTTCACGTTCACCATCTTGTGCGTTTAGAAATGTTTCATGAATAAAAGCATCTTCTGGCCGCAAATAATGGCTATCGGTTGTTATAATATAAGGAATATTTAGTTCTTGACTAATTTTCAATAATTGCTTATTTACAAAAACTTGCTCCTTACCATGAGATGGCTGCATTTCTAAATAAAAATTTCCAACTCCGAAAATATTTTGAATATATAAACACCAATTTTTTGCTGTTTCATAAAATTGAATATCATTAGTGTCCATATATTGTAATAAAAATTTATCTAATTGCGAACCTAAACAGGCGGAAGATGCTATCAAATGTCCTGGATTAGTTCCTACGATTTCTTTCAAATCTCTATAATAAGTTGGGCGTCGCCGCAATCTACGACTAATATATGAACGCTTCCACGCTCTTGTAGATAATTCACAAATTTGATGATAACCTTCCAAGTCTTTACAAAGTAGAATAAAGTGAAAATATTTATCACGATTTTTATCAAAATTTTTCGCGTTCAAATCATTTCGTGTAAGATAAATTTCATTACCGCGAATAAGTTTGAAGTCGGGATTTTGTTCTTTTATTTTTTTATAATATTTTTCTGCCTTGATATAACTTGAAATAGTTTCATGGTCAGTTATAGCAACGCATTCATGCCCCAACTGAATTGCTGTATCAATTAGGGCATTTACTTTATTTATACAATCTCGTAGAGTTTCATTACTATAATCTGTGTGATTATGAAGACTACCTGGGTATCTACTCACACAATCACCTCTCTCTATTATTCTATAATTATTATAGCATGAATTTGATTATTTGTCAAATGATAATTCTATTTCTTTATAATTATTACACACCCGTCGCCCGTCTATTTCAACTTCCCATAATTTACAGAAATCATAATACCAATTATAATATTTACAGGTATCGCAGCATTTTTTAGAACTCATATTTGCTTTCATCTTCTTCAAAATCATAATCATCAATGAATACTTGAATTGAAGTGCGGCCCATAAAAGTATTTAGGTTCGCGCGCCCATATACAGTAAGAAGTTTTAGGCGATTATCGCTAATAGTATCTACAAAATCGCTGTCTTTGAATCTAACATAATCAATACCATTATATGAAATTTTCATACTATCTTTATTTGCGCCCATAGCCATGATAGAGGCAAGTGAAATATTTTTTACTATAATCTTTACTTCATCAATATGGTTGCCAAAAAATTCTGGATGACTAGCAAGTGATTCTAATAATGCGACATTATTTTGTCGTGCGTCGAGTACATAATCTACTGTATAGCAATTTTCAAACGCATCTTGTGGTAAATCTTTATTAGCAAATTCGATAAATTTATCTAATTTATTAGCATCAATGCCATAACCTGCGGCATTATCATGCCCTGCGACATAATTGAAATAATTACTTTCTTCTAAATATTTTTTTAGACTTGGTAAAGCAGAAAAATTTCCATCACTACGCAAAGAGCCTTGTAATTCATTTTTATCATTTCTGCGCGCAATAAGACAGGGCCGGTGGTATTTTGATACAATTGCCATAGCAACTAAACCGCTAAGTTCTTGCGGAATGTTATCACTAGGCTCAATTTCAACAACAATAATATTATTCTGTAATAAATCTTCTTTTTGAATTTTAAAATCAACTAAATCAATAGCCTTTTCTTTTAGTTTATTCTGACGGCTCTTAGCGTTTGTACCAACCCGCGCTGTCTGCTCTGCTGCGGTTTCGGTTTCTCCAAGTTTAGCCCCGCGCTTAGTACTTTGTACTTCTTTGTCTGGCTCAATAAAACAATAGAACATAGTTTCTTTTTCTTTTATAGAACCAACCCTTGTAATAGCATTGATAAGTGGAGCAATATAAAAAGCAATATCAATTGGATTTAGACCAGGCCATGGATATACAGCCTTTTCTTTTAGTGAAAATGATTGCGCGGCCAATAGCGTTTGAAATCCTTTATTAGTTATATTAGATAGCCCTTCTAACATTAGATAATTAGTTTCTACATTTGTTCTATCCATAACGTCCGCGATTTCACCAAGAGCAACTAAATCCAAATAATTATGAGATAATTCAACTCCTAATGTATCATCTAATACTTCACAAAATTTATATACAACGCCCGCGCCGCATAATGATTTATTCATATATTTAGGCGAAAGCTGATTATTTACAATAATGGTATTCTGAAAATTAGAAATAACTGGCTGCCCGTTATCGTCATATAACTGTTCATGGTGATCTAAACATAATACGTCTGTTCCCATTTCCCATAAACGCTGATGATATTCTACATCATAACTGCCGGCATCAGGTACAATTACTAAATCAAAATGTTCAATAGTATTTTCTAACCAATCAATTTTATCACTTAGACCATGTTGCTTATGCTCATGAACAGTAAAATTCAATTTTGCTTGCGGAAAAATACTTTTTACATAAAGCCATAAAATAGATGAACTAGTAAATCCATCAGCATCGCAGTCAACTACAAATAATATATTACTATTATTACGTAAATGTTTTAGTAGCATTTCTGCCGCGGCTTCAATATTCTCTAAATCATATGGATTCAATTCACAAGCAAAAGTTGGATACATAAATTTTTCTATATCTTGAACCCCTCTATCCCGCAAAATAGCAGCTAGCGCATTATCGGGATTTGTGGGATAATTATTACGTAGTCGATATTTCATAGACATTCTCCTTACTTTATTTTTACTCTATTTCTATATAATTCCTCAAAAACTTCTTTTCCCTTATCAAACGGGGAATCTTTTTCTTCCAAAAGATTGTCATAGTCCCATATATATGAAAATGTAGCCTGATTTTTATAGCGGCGACACAGCCCTTCAATTTTTTCACGCCATTTTTTAGCCTTGGCATCGCGCCAATCCTCATATTCTTTATCCAATGCTACAACTATTTCATTAGCGCCTAATATATCTGTCAGCATACTAATATGATATTTATTGAAGGTCGAGCCGCAACAGGCAACTGTATTACTCAATTCTCCATAATATCCATCATCTAATAAAACTGATTTTTCTGCTTCCGCAATTATTGCCGAACGCCGACGTTGAATACCGTTTTTATGCTCATATATTCCATATAAATTGAATTGTAATTGATGAGCATAGAGCGTATTTCCGATTTGTATTGGCCTATATTTACCATGTTCTTCTATTTCTTTTTTTTCTAGCGCTCGCCCGCGAATACCAACTAATCTGCCATTTATATCAAAATGCGGTATTATAATTTTATTTTGCCCCAATGAAAAACTAATTTTGAATTTATCCATTGCTTCTTTTGTAATACCATCTTTTAGCCAGGAAGGATGGTAATATTTTGTAAAGTAATCCAAAATTTGTGATGGATATTCTTGTAATATTGGAATGGTTTTATCAAATTGATATTTAGAAAAATCAATTTGCCAATTATTTTTTGTTTGTTGAGTGTTTGAAAATTTTATTTGCTTTATACAATGTTTTATATAATCTTCTGCTTCATCATCTTCAATAATTCTATCTTCGTTGATAGCAATAAATTTTTTGTATAAAGTAAATATAGACATTGCCTCGTTACATTCAGTATAACAGCGGAATACTTTATTATTTTGATACCAATATAATTTCATTGAATGAGCTTCATGTAATGGGTTGTGACAAATAGTAGGACAAATCAAATACCCTTTTTCTTTATTTATATCAATTTGATCTACCCCAAGACTTTCAAGAAATATTTTTACATCTTGTAAGGTAATAGATTCCATAATATCTTTTTTATTTATATCTATCAAATCTAATTCCGTATCTTGATTACTAAGCGTTGTTAGCATTAGCATTCTCCTTTACTTCGTCTCGCCAAAAATTGATTGGTTTTTCCAGCGCAGAAGAAAAAATATCTACAAAATTACTAATTGGTTGATTATCTGCGGTAGTAATAAATAAATCTTTTCTATAACCAGTGCCAAGATGTATGTGAGACCAAATTCTTACATTCTTATAACGTCCTCTTCTCATCTTATAAATATCTAAAATATGTGTTGGTCGCATATTTATATCTTCAATAATTGCTGGGTCAATAAGTCCTTCTCTTGCTGCGGTTCGTAAGGTTGGAACTAAACTATTCCAGGTTTTATCACTAACTCTTGTCATTACATAACCCATATCTGCCTTATCAGCAACTGCCTTACTACCACGAATACAGGCTTCATTTTTGAACTCTCCGTCGTCACTCATTGCGGCCGCATTTACCTGAGTAGCAGAAAAAATAAAAACATTATAATCTTTTGCGACTTGTTTCAATTGATTTGCCATCAACATAAGAACGACGTCTTCTCTTAGTCCGTTCTTTGTAAACTGAGACATCATACTTGCTGTCGTATGAATATAATCAAAAAATACATATTTCACTTCATCTATTGTCGCATATTTTCTAATTGTTGCTTCTATATTCGTAAGATTTGGATCGCTAATTTCTTCAATTATAAAATATTCATGATATTTTTGAATAATTGAGGCCGCGTATTTTACTCTACTAAGTTCTCCAAATTCATCATACTTTCCTCGCAAAATCTTATCTTCATCTACACCAGATAAATATGCCAGCATGATTGTTTGAAGTTCTTCCTTATCCATTTCTGTTACAATAAATAATACTTTACGAGGTTGTCTAAATTCTCCTGTCGCTCCTGAAATTTCTTCAATAAATACTTCTTGCTCGTGTGACCATCTAATTGGAAAGGCCAATCTACAAGCATCAAATACAGAAGTTCTTGTTTTACCAGCATTTGTGCTTGCTGACTTCAAAAAGAAACAGCCCTCGCGTGCTCCACGACAGGCAGAACTAAAAATTTTACCTTCTAAACTAGGTCCAATATTTGGAGCCTTTTGTAAGTTTTCAATCAGTTCAAATATTCCTTCTGATGGGTCTCCTTTTTTACGTCCGCCATTCAAAAAATCATTTCTAATAATATTATATTTTCCTTCAACTGAATTTAGAATTTCTTCAACAGTTGCGTTATCAAAACGTTCTTGAATTTCAACCGCCATCAAAGGGTCTTCTATATCTTTATCATCTATATAAAATTCACTTATATCATATTTATCTTTTTTTAGTCGTCTAAGAAGTGAATATTTTTTTAGACGATTATAATAAAACTCAAAATTGCTTGGTTCAGCAAATTCATAAGCAGATTTTAGAAAATCTAATCCGCCATTTTTTCTATATTCAATTGCACTATTTTCATGCTTATCAACTTCTTGATCCACTTCAATAGGCGTCAAGGTTTGAAGTCCTTGTTCATACAATTTTTTTATAATAACAAAACAGATACGCGCAACTGTAATATCAAAATCAGTTGGGCTTATATCTGCATATTCTAAAAAAAGAAGTGGATTAAGCATAAGACTACCAATAACTTGGCGATATGCCACCTTGTCCGATAATGTCAATTATATCTCCCCTTCAATCACAATCTAGCCAATCATCCGGATTCCATTCTTTTTTTATTGTTTTTGTATTTTCTTTTACGGGAACTATATGCTCTATCATTTTTGTTGTTGCTATTGCCCGCACAATTTGCTGATTAGAATTTTCAATTCGTTTCTTATATGTTCTCATATGTTCTACGGTAACTGGATTTACCAAACATAAAGATTCAACAAGTTTTTTCTTCTTTTCTACTTTATAAATATATTCTAAACAATCAATAATAATGTCATCTGTATAGCCAAAAGTATCAATTAGTCGCTTTCTCTCTGTCCAAATTCGCGGCCCCGGTGATTTCAATCCAAAAATTTTACATACTTGAATAGAAAATCTTTCTCTGGCTTGCTTTTCAGCTAAACAATTTTTACAATAGTTATGAGTTATTTTCGCATTTGTGCCAGCATATGCGACTAATTCTTCTTTTAGAAATTTTTCTCTACAACCATAACACATCAATGTTTTTGCCATATTATCACTTCCAATACTTTTTCTATAATTATTATAACATAAATTTCAGAAAAAGTCAATAAAAAGCCCGCTGTTCGCGGGCTTATACATATATGAATTACATTAGTTCTCGCATCTCATCAATAAATAGTTCAACTAAATCAACTTGAGAAGGCACTGCCTGACTTAGTTTGAATTCATCGGTGCCAAAAACTTTCTTGATAATATCACGCATAATATTGAGTTTTTGATCTTTTTCTTCATCAGTTGTCGCGCTATTTAGGTATCCGCTCCATACTTCTTTTGCTTCTTCCATAACTTCTGCGAATGGACGAGATTTTACCTGCGCAATTTCTGTATGGTCTGTTACCTGTGCGCCATCTAATTCAACGGCCTTGTCGATAGCATCACCAATAGCATTGACAAGTTCATTATATCCAAATTTGATTTTTGGCGCTAAATATTGATAACGTGAGCCCGCGAATACAGTAGGAGTAGAACGAGTATATAAGTAACGTTCGGAAGTTCCATCTGGATTCATTTGAACCTGTAAGTATCCAATAATATCCACAATACTATTGATAATCGTATATGCGTTATTTGGAAGATCAGGACAAACTGCTGAAATTGTATTGCCATCTTCATCGCGCATTTCGGTTGGTTTTTCTTTGCTATGAGCAATAAATAAAATACCAAATCCTAGTAGAGTAATTTCACGCCAACATTCAGAGAACTCTGTTTTTAGCATATTCCACCCTTGACCCCAGGGAATGTCACGAATTGAATCTACTGATTCTCTTTGCTTTATGTATTCTTCACAAAGCTGCCAAGCGATAGAAGCAGTATCAACAACAATACTATCATACATTTCGCGCGCTTGCGGTTTACGTAACTGACTTAGAACTTTTTTGAAATCTGTCCAACGAAGAATTGGAACACTACGAATTCCAGCAAGAGCATTAGTTCCTTGTTCAAAATTAAGGAATAGAGAACGAGGAAGTTGGCTACCAAATGTTGACTTGCCGGTCTTAGGAAGTCCATAAATCAATAGAAACTTTCCTTTTAGGTCTCTTGAAATTTTGCTTGGTTCAAGAGAAAATATATCAATATTTGCCATGATTCATACCTCCTTATATGATTGGGATATTATTCCCAATCATATTTAGAAGGAGTAGAAGCTGCGGCCTGAGCAGCCTTTGGCGCAGAACCTTTCTTAGCGTCGATCTGAAGCTGTTCAATTTCTGCCTGGCGTACTTTGAAAGCCTTACGAATATCGGCAGGATCATAAGCAAATTCTTCTTCCTTACCTTCATCGCTGCCGGTAGAAATAACTAGTTCACGAACCATTCGAGTAGATTCTTCTGGAATTTCTTCACCCCAAGAACCTTCACTGCCAGAACTCTTTACTTCAACGGAAGTTACACGAATTCGACCTTTGACAGTTACCGTATCATTCACGTTCCAATTACGCTGAATATAATCAATTTTATCATTACCTTCAACAATAAATTCAAGTACATCTAGTTTACCATTATACTGTACAATACCGCCCTTTACAATTAGACGTCCAGTAGGCTCGCCATTACGATCTTCTTCATCGTGCATGTCCATAATAAATACATCAAGAGTATAAGAAGCTACATCCGCAGTAGAACCCTTATTGATAAAAGAAGCATTTATCTGCCAACCATTGATTAGCTGTCCACTGCGCGCAACGAAATTATTTTCACGAATACTACCATTAGTAATACGAATTGTATCTGCCGCGTCATAACCAACATTCTGCGCGGTCTTCATCTCTTTTAGATCTTCAATACTCTGAAATGCGGGATTTGGAGTTCCCTTACTGGTAAACTGAGAAGCAAACATACTTACTGGAATTTCACTTACTTCATCATTACCGCCATAACTCTGAGAAACACGAACAGTTAGATTCGCGCGCTCATAAGGCTGACCGGTCTTAGTTGTACCATGATTAAAAGTTGCGTCTAATAGTTTTCCTACAATTGTTACCTTATTTGTTGCTTGTTCTAAAATATTTTTCATAATCTTATTCTCCTATTTTTCTTTATATATAAATTATATATCAAATTTTACTTTTTGTCAATCAATAAGAAGGCGATTCCCATTTGAGGGAATCGCCCTCAATCATTCATTTATTAGGCGTTTTCCTTCGCGGCCTTAGCAGCAGCACGTTCTGCGGCACGAGCAGCCTTAGCGGCTTCCTTAGCGGCTAGCTTTTCGGCTTCTTCAGCTACTGGGTCATAAGCTAGGCCAGATTCGGTTAGGGTGTGATACTTTACAACCTTGGTCTTAGCCTTACGGGTTTCGGTGGCGGGTTCTACTTCGATAGTCTCTTCACGAGATACTACTACGTGGCCTTTCTTCTATAGACCATTGATACTACCAGTTACGGCGGGAACAGAAATACCTAGGGTTTCTGCTAGCTCCTGCTTGCTAAATTCCTTACCATAATTCTTCTTGAGTAGATTTAGTACTAGTTCACTATTAGCTGTCATAATTATCATTCTCCTTATGTTTTCATAAAATAATTTTTATAGTAAAGCGGCAAGGAAATTTCTCCTTTATCCTCTTTATATACATATTATACCAAATTTTTATTCAATTGTCAAATATTTATTATTTCATTCCTCTTAACTTTTGAGGACTCTTTCAAGAGATATTCTTTTCTCTCTTTCTGTATATATTATATCATAAAATTCAATTCTAGTCAAGTATTAGTCTTGCTGAATTTTGAAAATTTCTTCGGCTAGTGTGGAAGCATCAGCATCATTAGTAGTTTCATCGTTGATACGGGAAAGTTTGGGGATAATATCAATTTTATATCCTTCAATTGCTTTACGCTCTCCCTTGATTCTATCTTCAATGTTATTTACTACAATGTATGCCGCTACTAGTAATTTAGCATATTCTGATCTAGTCAAAACTACGTTATCGCCACGTAGCTTGTCATATAATTTAGCATAGTCATCACGCATAGATTGAGCAGTTTGCTCACCTTTTTCATCATTCTTCTGTCTATCATATTCCATTACTTGCTCTGATAGAGTTTCTACTGCGTGAGCCAATTCAGTAAATAATTGTAAATATTTCTTATCCATAATAAACCTCACATAATTTCAATTCTTGCTTTTTCTATATTACGAGCATCAATAATGCGAACACCCGCGGTCGCGCGATTTTGAATAGGAATTGCGGTTACATCTACTAGAACTGCTTTATTATTTGCTGAAATAAAGATTTTTTCTTGTGTCTCTGGAACCGCATATACCGCCGCGAGAGTTTCATCTTTCAATGACATTACTTGTGAGCCACGAATAGCCCTAGAAGTTTCATTGAAATCTTCAATAGCGGTAATTTTACCGCGACCGCCAGAAGTAATAGTTAGAATACCTTTATACAACACGTCTTTTTTTACAATTGTAGCAGATTGAATTTCTTCGCCCGCATTGAGCTTGATAGCTTTTACGCCTTTTGTTACTCGTCCTGTATTAGATATTTCACTTAGTTGATAGAAATTGTAATTACCACTTGTGCTCGCTACAAATATTCTATCTTCATCACTCATTGAAAGATATACGCCAACAAGATAATCACCATTATCTAATTTTACTGCGGCAGTTCCTTTCTTCGCACGACCGCCATATTCAGTAGTTGAAGTTTTCTTTATTAGTCCATTTTTGCTTACAGTAATTAGATTTTTATACGCATTGAAAGAAGTCGTATCAATTAGTAACATTACTTTTTCATTATCCTGGGGCGTAATTAGTTCATAGATTGTATAATCCTTATCATAATCTAAATCATTTAGAGAAAAATTATACATACGGCCTAAATTTGTAAATGCCGCGACCACACTTAGATTACTAGTATAAAGCGTGTTGATAAGATTAGCTCCCTTTGGGGGCTTGACATTCATACCTTTCTTTCCACGTTTTCCGCCTTGTAAATCCTCTTTCTTTACAAGACGAAGCATATTATTGTCAAACAGCATAATTCCTACTTCTTCTTCTTGTATTGATTCGGTTTCTTCATCAGGCTCAACAATATTTGTAATTTTTGTACGGCGCGCATCTCCATATTTATCTGCGACTTCACGTAGAATCTTGATAAGTTCGTTATCTAATGCGGTAGAATCATTTAGTAAGTGCTGAAACTCTTCAATTTTTCTACTAAGTTCTTCTCGTTCATCGTTTAGTTTGATAGCGTCAATTTTCGTAAGAGCGGATAATTTCATTGCCAGAATTGCTTTTGTTTGTTCTTCATTGAATCCAAAGCGGGCAATTAGTTTTTGAGATGCTTCTGATGGATTTTGGGAAGAACGAATTAGAGCAACTACTTCATCAATTGAAGCCGCGGCCATAATAAGTCCTTCTACTACATTTAGTCGTGCAAGTGCTTTATCTAAATCATATTTGATAATATTATATTCACAAGAACGAATATGTGAAATATAAGCATCACATGCTTCACGCCATCCGAATACCTTTGGGAAACGGCCTTGATCCAGTAAAATCATATTTACTGAATACCAATTCTCTAATGAGGTGTCTTTATAAAGTTTGGCAATCATTTTCTTCGGATTAGCGCCTTTGGATAAATAAATACGAATATCGGCAATTTTCTTTGTATGGTCTACAACTTTTTCGACACCATAATCAGGATTTTCTTCTGTTAGTCCTGCTAATTGGTCAATTACAGTATTAGTAAATACGCCATAGGGTAATTCAGTTGCCTGAATCATATTTTGATCTGGATAATAAGTTAGTTTAGCTTGTATACGAATTGATTCACCCTTGCCATAACGCAAACTTTCTTTTACTGCTTTTGCGTTTGTGATAGTTCCGCCGCAAGCAAAGTCAGGCGCACAATAAATATCATTGAAATCTACTGTGGGATTTTGAATAATTTTGATAAGTGCTTCATTTACTTCTTTTAGATTGAATTGAGGAACAGAAGTTGCCATTGCGACAGCAATACCAGAACATCCATTTACAATATTCCAAAATCCAATTGAAGGAAATACAGAAGGAATAAGTTCTGTATCATCGTAGTTAGAATACCACTGATCTCCGATTGCGTTCTTTTTCAATCCAGCAAAGAAGAAGTCTGCCATTTCGCCAGACCTCATTTCTACATAACGCGCAGCCGCATGACTATCAGGAGAAGAAGGATTACCAAAGCTACCTTGAACATCTTCTACTGGATAGCGATATGACCAGGGACGAGCCGCACGAATAAAGGTATCATACATTGCGACATCACCATGAACATACGACTGGGCCATTGCGGCAGCGACGGACTTTTGCGCTTTTTGAAACTTATCTTTGTGAGTCAGTTTATTTGTAAATTGAGCATACAATCCTTGACGCAAGCCGATTTTGAGCATATCCCGAACATCGGGAATGGCACGTTCTTGCGCCACGGATGCTCCATAGGTCAAGAAAGCATTTTCAATTTGTTTTTGAAAATCGGTTTCGTAAATCAAATTGGTTTTCACTTCCTTTTCTTGTTTATTATATTATAACATAAATTTTATAGAAAGTCAATTATTTAAAAGTTCCGGAGCATAATGCTCTAATGCTTGATAAATTCGGAAAACTGAAATTAATTGACTACCATTTGTATAAATTTGCTCTTCATCGAAAAAACTATAATCGTCTATAAATTCTTTAATGGTTTTAGGAAAACTCATCGTATCTGCCATAATAATACCTCAATTATTCAAAATACTAAAATCCACATTCTTAAATAAAAAATCTTGTAGTAAAATTAACTTTAAAAAAATTAATTTTTTAGTCTATAATGTTTTCCATCATTATAAATATTTGTATAATCAAATTCTGCCCAAGCTATTGCATAATAAAAATTATATGGCAATCCATTTTTTGCCCAAGGTACATAAAATTTATCTTCTGCTTTAATATAAAAACCGTCATCTATATGTAAACTAACATCATCATTAGAATACCAGTCGTCACAATATCTTGAATCTGCAACTGTTAAAATAATTATATGACGTATATTTTCTTTTGGCTTGTCAGTAAAAGCATCATGCCAAATCATAATTTTCTCCTTTAATTATTTAAAATACTAAAATCAACATTTTCAAATAAGAACTTTTTTCTTGGTTCAACGTCTTCGCCCATTAACATCTTAAGAGTTTCGGCCGCGGCTTCCATATCTTTAATAGTAAGAACTTCCAAATGCCGTTCGGTTGGATGAAGCATTGAATTTTCCATATCTTCTGCTGTCATTTCACCTAAACCTTTTTGGCGTCCTTGCTCCCAGTTAGGATATTTTTTACGAAGTTCAGTAAGCTCATTGTCATCATAAGCAAACACTCGTTTATCACCTTTTGTTAGACGATACAATGGCGCTCGCAACCAACATAGACGTCCTTCTTTAATAAAGTCTGGCATAAGCACATAAAACATTGTAGCAATTAGACACATGATATTATAACCATCGACATCAGCGTCTACTGCGATAGCAACCTTGCCATAATTAAGTTTTTTACTATTATAACGATTTTGAATACCACAACCAAGTGCCATAATAATATCGGAAACTTCCTGATTTTCAAGACATTCATCAAGAGGATGCTTCAATAGATTCTTAACCTTACCACGTACAGCATATAATGCTTCTTTGTTTACGTCACGCGCGGGCATAAGACCGCCAAGAGCAGAATTACCTTCGCAGATAATTAGCATTGAGTCCTGGCCGTGTTTTTCACAATCTTTAAACTTATCAGAAGAAGTAATTTTCTTTTTCTTCTGCTCGGTTTCTTTGCGCTCCATATTAAGAACTGCGTTTCGAGCTTTCTCTGCGGCGGCTTCTGCTTTTTCAACCTTACGAAGTAATTCTACAATAGTATTAAACTCTGTATTATACTTTGTATTCATATCTTTTAAAGCCGCGGTAAAAGCATTAGAAGCCAAAGTGCGCAATGAAGGGTTATTAATTTTTGTTTTAGTTTGATTAGCAAATGAAGGATTTTCTACCTTACAATTGATTACATAGAACAAGTTTTGTCGGATTTTTTCTCCATCAAATGCTTCATTTGCTAACGAATTAAATGTTTTTGTTAGAGCCGCGCGAGCACCGGTAATTGGGGAACCGCCTTCGGGACAGCGTAAACCATTTACAAATACATAACCAGTTTCATGTTTAGTGCCCCATTGAAAAGCAATCTCTACACTGTCGGTTCCGTCGCTGACACTACTTGTAATGATATGTTTTTGAAGTGGTGCGGTCATATTATCTGTAACAAAATCTACAATACCGTTTTTAGCACAATAGATTTGTTTTTCTCCCGTAGTTTGATTTACAATTTCAAATGTTACTCCACTATAAAGATAACTAATATCTTTTATATCTTCACAAATTTTTTGATATGAATATCCAATAGTACCATTAGAAAATACTTCTGGATCGGGAATAAAATTAATATAAGTACCATTTAACTCTCTAACAGGTACTTCTTTATAGCTGATTAAATTGCCTTTTTCAAAATAAGCAATAGCACTTTTGCCATCACGGAAACTCTGTACTTTAAATTTTAAGGCCGAAAGACATACACATTTAGCTCCGATGCCATTTAGCCCCGAAGCATTTTTATAGACACTTGAATTAAATTTACCACCTGTATGTGATTTAGAATAAATTGAAACAAGAACATTTTCACCATCTTCACGAATGCCAAATGGTACACCGCGACCATAATCTCGAACAGAGATAGAATTTTCTTTTTCGTTTACTTCAATATGAATTAATTTTCCATATCCAGCAATAGCTTCATCCGTGCTGTTATTTATAATTTCTTTAAAGGCTTGATAGGTGCCTTCTATATCATCCGAACCTAAATACATTTGAATACGAGTGCGGACGCCTTCTCTAAAACTTAAACTTTCAATTGAATTAATATCATAAGCCACTATATCAATCCTCCTTTTCTTTACACTTTATTATAACATAAATTAAAGAAAAAGTCAACCTTTTAATTAGTTGACTCATTAATCCATTGTAAATAATATGAAATAAAATCAGCTTTTCCAAATCCTGGAGTTGAAGTATTTCTAGCCGCGAGTCCAGTAAAATCTCCAGATAATACAAATTTTTCAGCGGTTTCACATAATGGTTCGATAAAGAAAAATTGAATATTGTTTTTCATTTGTTCTTTAATAGTACTATAATCTTCTTTTGTAAAAATTTTAGTATAATCTTTATATCCTTGTCTATATAAAGCATACTTCCAATTCTCATCTATATATTTCATAGCTTGTGTGGTAGCATTATATTGCCATAAATTAAAATCTTTATGCTTTGTAGGGGGAGCTTCTAATATACGTAAATTATTAGAAATATTTTCTCTTGTCCAAATTTGAAATACACAGCGAACAGAAAAATCTTTTCCATTACTAGTAAAACTATTTTCTGGTAAATACATATATGCTTGTAAATTAAAATTAGGATCTAATTCTTTATGTACTCCCCATTTCATAAATGAAACTGGAACTATAAAGGCTATAATTTTACTGTATTTTGCTGCGTGATTAAAAAAGTCAATAGCTAATTTAGAACGTCTGCCAAATGGAGGATTACCAATTGTAATATAGTCATTATAATGTAATTCTAATTTTAAAAAATCGGCTTGAATAATATTTTCTCCTTCTGGTTTAATATCAAAAGCTTCATATTGTTTTAAAAATGATAAAAAGCTTCCCGCACCAGCAGAAGGCTCTAAAAATTTTTCATTATCTATTTCTGGATAATATTGCTTAAGAAAACTATAGCATTGATATGCTATAGTTGACTTTGTATAAAATTTATCTAAGTTTGTCATATCAAACCACCCTTACTTCAAAAAACCTCGAATAGTAGGATTATTTAATCCTCCACAATTTTGCCACCCAATAGCAATTCTAATATTTCCTGCATACATACCCAATTTTTGCCGTTTTGTCATTGATACCTTACCATCACCATAAAAATTCATTAAATCGTTTTTAGTATAAATACTTTGAATAGTGTTTTTACCATAATGAAAGACAACTAATTTATCAGGAATTTGTTTATTACAAATACCTTTAGTAACGACGTCTATAACAAATTGATTCTCAATTTGAGGATTATTTTTTAAATATTCAAAAAAATCTTTGGTAAATTTCATTCGTATTTTTTCTTCAAGTTTAGTATAATATTTATACCATTCTGTATCATTATTTTTAATAGCGCTAGCTAATTTTTGATCAACGGGCGAATCATTTTCATAACTAACTTTATTTCCTAGATGTTCAACTAAAACGTCATATAAATGATTTTCAATCATATATTCTTTATATGTTTTTAAAAATCCATATCTATTTTTAGTATTAAATAAAGTTGTATTAAACCAAGTTCCATTACCATTATTTTCTGTATATTTTATTTCAATAATTTCACCATTAATAATAAGATCACCATCAGCGCTATTTGTTTTATTTCCAATCCAAACAATAGTAATAATTTTACCATAACGCTCTTCATATTGACTGATAAAGATTGCTGCTTGTTTTAAAATTTTAAACCAATCTAAAGTAGGAATATGTTCTGGATAAGGATTTTCTTTTGATAAATTATTTTTAACTTTTACAATCGCCTGTTCAAAACCCTTACCATACCATTGATTATCCGCCTTTTTATTAGCCATGTTTTTAAGTTTCCTTTCTTTTTATAATTTATTATATCATAATTTTAATAAAAAGTCAATCTTTAATTATTTCTCCATTCACTATCCGCAATATCAATCTTCATCCAATCTTCCCCTTTAATGCCGCCGCACAACCATTTCTCTTTTAGATTATAATAACATATAATTCTATATGTGTCATTCATTTTTTCTTTATAAACTTCATGCAATGGCAGTAATGTCCAATCTTTCTTTAACGAAACAATTTTCTCCCAAACGCTATTCATTGTACGATAACCACGTTTTGTCATTTCTTCGCGCACATAATACGCATAAGAAATGAAGTGGTCATAATCGTAATCAAGAACAAAATTTACAAGAATATGATTTGGAGTTCCATTCTTTTGAATTGCGCCCGCAATACTACTTAATTCGCGCCAGCATCCAACTAGTTGTTCTCGTGGTAATACATTAATAAGTTGAGTATGCCATAAACGCATTCTAGATCACTCCTTTATTCAATATAATCATTGTAAATTTTTATGGTGGGATAATCATAATAATAAGTTTTATCAGAAATTATAACTGGATATTGATATTCATGAATTAGCTTCATTATGTCTTCAACTGAATTTATTTCAATTTTCTTTTCTGATCCATCACTAGCTTTTAAAAGAATAAAGTTCATTATATATTCCTTTCTTCAGCGTCTAAAATAAATACATATTCATTAATTAGGGGATCATAAATCCATTCACCAATCGCTTCATTTACCCAACATTTATACCAATACGCAAAAGTAAATTCTTTCTCTAATTCAATATTTTCTTTACCGTACATGTCCACTAACTGCTGATATTCTTCATTGAAATTTTTCTTCAATACGGAATGATGATCGAAATACGCATGATAATAATAATGAGCCATTATTATTATTCTCCTTTCTCTTTTTACATATTTATTATAATATAATTTTAAGAAAAAGTCAATTGTTTACTCCAAATTTATATAATTCTTCAATTAGTTGTGCCACTGTCATCTTTTATAGGTTCCTTATTTTCATTACGAGCATAACCGTGATCACCATAATTGAAACTACAATTGTAATAATTATAAACAATTTGAGGAGGTTGTTCAATCGCGGCAAAATCTCCAAGTGAGATAGGTTTTATTGAATCTAAATTATCTTTTAGTTTTTTAACCGATTCCATAGCTTTTGTAGTATCTAAATTTACATTTAGTGTGATGTCATCTTTCTTTGGCTTTATAATATTTGATTTATCAAAATTTAGTTTTTCTTCTTTCATAGTTATTCCTCCAATGTGGCTGAGAAGCCAATCAAATTCTCTCCGTATGCCCAGCGCATAAATTTATCAGCATTATGAATTACAAATTTTTTATGTGGGAGATATATATCATCAGTAAGTACATCACTCCAACTTACAATTTCAATATTTGGGAAACCATAACTACTAGCCTTTACACGAAAGGCGTCTGGATTTTCAGCCGCGATTACAGCATTATTTTGTGCCGCATACTCAATTAGTTGCCGCGCCTTACCGGTTTCGCGTTCTCGAATAATTGTTTTCATAATATCCTCCTTTTAGTGTGCTACCTGTGGAAAAAGTAGGAACAAAATAATTACAACAATAAGACAAATAATAAATTTTTTCATATATTTTCTCCTCAGAAATTGAAAGTCTGTGAATCTTGTGCTTTTAGAAATGCTTGTTTTAGTTCTCCTTCATTTATCATATCGCAGCATTTCTTTTTATCTTCTTCTATAATAGATTTATATATAATAGAAGCAATTACATTTGCGGTCCAAACGTGTTTAGTCAAATCATTTATTTGATGTTGTGGAATACGTTGTTGTAAATAGTCAAAATATCCTTTATCATCAAGATATTTTGTAAAATGGTTTATATCTTCTTCATATGTTTCTATTTCATCAACATCTTCTCCATTCATATATTTGCGAGCGATATAAGAAAACATATAAAGTCCACGTCCAGTAATTGCGAATGAATTAGCATATTTTCGTTTGAAAAATTTATTGTAAAGCTTTTTGAGTAGATTCATATTTTTCTCCTTTTCTTTTATTATAACATAAATTTGAGCAAATGTCAAACATTAGTCGCCGCGCGACCATATTTTTATTTTTATTTTTATTATATTATTATATATATTATTATTATATTTATATTACTCTGGTAATTTTTACAGGAGGTTATGGTAATTTTTACCGGACTATCCTGTAATTTTTACCAGAGGATACGGTAATTTTTACAGGATTATTCAGGCAATTTTTACCGCATTCAATACGGTAAAAATTACAGGATTGCGTCAGGAAAGAAATCATAAACATTGACTTTACCATCTCTTAGTTTTATACAGCCCGCATCTTCAAGTTCTTTTCGCGCATTACGTATTCCTTTGTCACTAATTCCTATTTCTTCTGTTATTACCTTAGGTGATAAATCGAATTGTCCATTACCAGCCCAAGAAAACATATATTCCCATAATTTATATCCATTACCAGTAAGTTTTTTCATTGCGGCCTTTTTATATTTCCAGTAAATCCAAGGGGCAAAATTATCTCCGCTTGAATCGCCTGTTGTACGAATAACTTTATCTAAATTTAGATAAAATTTTAGCTGATTTGCGTAATTTGCCATATTAGATACCTCCTTACTTATGCGTTAGCTTTACTAACGCTGCGTGAAGTTCAGGAGTATCTTCAAATAAATAAACTAAGTATTGAGGAAAATTTTTATTTATATCTGTACCCATGAACCGAAAGCCTAGCTTACGTAATTCATAGGCTAGGCTTTTGGTATATATACAATATGTTTTGATGCTCATCTTCTCATCCTTTTTTCTTTTATTATATCATAATTTTTTATATTAGTCAAATTATTTTTTTATATCTTCAATAGGAGAAGAGGACTTATTTTTGATAATTATATTCAAGATAATACCAACTACAATGGCTAAACAAATACCGCTCACATTGAAGTTGCCATAATTGATTGCTAAACCAGAAGTACCGACCATTAGCATGATAGCAAAAATCCAAATGGTTTTTTCATCATCAAAATCAATAGAGGTCTTTTTCAAAAATTTGATAGCAGAAGCGCCAATCATACCATAGCAACAAATGCTTGCGCCCGCGAATACAGCATTAGGTAATGCTAGAATAAAACTACTAAATGGGCCAAAGAAACCAAGAATAATAAGTTCAATCGCGGCTAAAAGTGTAACATATACGCTTGCGCATTTACTAATAAGAATTGTAGATAGATTTTCTGTATAAGTAGTATTTGGCTGTGCGCCAATAATAGTACCGATTAGTGAACCTACACCATCACCAATAAGAGTGCGGGTGAGTGAGGGGTCTGTAAGAAAGTCACGTTCGCAAATATTTGAAGCATTTATAATATCACCAAGATGCTCGGCTAACGCTCCAAGAGATACTAATGTAAAACTTACAAGAATTTGAGGAATTGTATTCCAATCAAAATTAGCAAATGATATATGTAGGAAAGCAAAATCAGGTACTACAAATAATTTCATACTCTGGAAATGAGATAAATCTACTAAGTTAGGCACTCCGCATAGAGCTAAAATAATACATAAGATATATCCACCTAATACGCCAAATAGAATGGGCCAGCGTTTCATTAGACCTTTACCATAAAAAGCGCATAGTAAAACCAATAACATACTGAAAAACGCTACGCCAATACCTAATAGCGAATATTGACCATCAACTTGCGCATAAGTTGGAATAAAAAATCCTAATTGAATTGAAATAATTAGAATAATTGCGCCAGACATAACGGGAGTAATTAGTTTAGTAATCCAGTCAATTCCAAATCTCTTTACAAGAAGTCCAGCTAAACTATAAATAATAGCGATTGT